>Ga0114996_10000075_pt1 | contig 127138 bp, 107 predicted proteins | sample ArcticOcean_MG_C_4_FD_87039 | JGI IMG/M metagenome (GOLD analysis project Ga0114996, IMG submission 87039) | Marine microbial communities from western Arctic Ocean - ArcticOcean_MG_CB4_134 | ecosystem: Environmental > Aquatic > Marine > Oceanic | place: Arctic Ocean: Canada Basin | collected...
GTGTTAATGACTTTACCAAGAATGATTCACACCTATGTTAAGCATAGAGAAAATGTGATTGAGAGAAGGGCGATTTTTGATTGTCAAAAAACAGAAGCAAGAGCTCATATTTTAGAAGGCTTGGTCAAGGCACAAGATAGAATCGATGATGTAGTCAAGGTTGGAAAAGCGAGTTCAAGCCGAGAACAATTTGAATCCGTATTACGCGGTGATGAAACAATGTCTGGTATTGCAAAATTCACATTTACAGAACCTCAAGCAAAAGCAATTGCTGAAAGGAGATTGTACCAATTGAGTAGATTGGATGTTGAAAAGGTTCAAAACGAATTTGATGATTTACAAGTGAAAATTGCAGATTTGAGAGATATCATTTCATCTCAAACACGTCGTTTCAGCATACTGTTGCAAGAATTATCAGAAATTGGTGAGCGACATGGAGATGAGCGTCGAACCCACATCGACCCAAGTCCGCTTTCGATGGACAGAGAAGACCTTGTTGCAGAACAGGCGATCGTCATCTCCCTAACACAGGACAACTACATCCGACACCTTCCTACCGAAGCATTCCGACTTCAAAATAGGGGTGGGAAGGGCCTCAAGGGAGTATCGACAAAGGAGGAGGATGCTCCATCGAAGATTGTAACCTGCTTCTCTAAAGACAGGCTTCTTATCTTCACTGACAAGGGCAGAGTATACGGATTACGGGCGTGGGAAACTCCTTCAGCTAGCCGATATGGCAGAGGTAGTCATATTCGAAACCTCTTAGTAGGAATTAGGGAAGATGAGAAGGTAGTCTCAATCCTCCCAATGGATAGGGAATTAATCGGAAATCCAGAAGGTCATTTCCTCCTATTTGCTACCAAGAAGGGACTCATAAAGAAAACTAGACTCAGAGAATATGTCAGAATCAATAAAAATGGTAAATTTGCTCTTAAATTTAAAATTGAGGGTGATTCTCTGGTCAATGTAAGGAACGGAACAGAAGAATCGGATATTGTAATGATTTCCAGTACTGGAAAGGCTAGCAGGTTCGCTTGCTCAGAAATTACTGCTACGAGTAGGAATACATCTGGAGTTTGGGGGATATTCACTGGGGACAGAAAAACTTCCGCCAGAGAGGGAGATGGGGGGCATGTTGTGGGGATGGTAGTTGCAGATAATTATGAAACCCAAATTCTCACAATAACAAAAAATGGCATGGGAAAGAGGACTATTATTGGCTCCGGAGAGAGGGATGGATATAGGAGAACTAGTCCAGGTGCTAAGGGAGTGAAGACAATGAATCTTTATCCAGGAGATTTGATTGTTGGAGTAAATCAAATTCCTGACGAAAACGATCAGATTTTCATCCTAACACGTTCGGGGATGATGATTCGAATCGGAGCTTCTCAAACCAAAGAAACTGTGGGAAGAGCATCAAAGGGAACTAGGGTTATGGAATTAAGAGATAGAAAGACTAAGAAAATCACTGATGGCATAATCTACGTCACAAGGCTTCCTTCTGAATTAAACGACCCGTTGACGTCTGAAGAAGGTGAATTCGAGGAAGAGTAGGGTGACCGTTCTGCTTAAGCCAGAATCTCTGGTCGAAATTTTGTTGCGGCAGTCGCATAGCCTGGCCATTGCGCTGGATTGCTAATCCAGTGGTGTTTCACCTCGGGAGTTCGAATCTCCCCTGCCGCGCCACTCCAAAGAGGGAGGATTCATCCACCAAACTGCCCTCAGAGGCGCGTGGTAGACACCTCGAAGCTTCTGGAAATTGGTACTATAGGGATAATTTCTCTCACTGGTATTGTCCTAGTTTGGCTTATCTCCAGGCACCTCAGTCTCAGACCCTCAACCGATAGATCGTGGGTGAATGATAATGAAAATTTGGCTACTGCTGATTTCCATGGAGATGTGGTGACAATACGCAATGTCAGAGACTTCGAATGGCAGAGCAACAGAGATTTTGATGAAAGATGGATTGATGTTAAGATAAATCTGAATGAGGTATCGAAGATTTGGTTCGTTCTCGAATACTTTGATCCAACCCGGAGACAAATGGCGCATACGATAATGAGTTTCGAAATGATGGACGGGACGAGAATATCCTGCTCCATAGAAGTTAGGAGAGAGAAGGGTGAGAGTTTTCACCCAATCAGGGGGCTCTTCAGACAATATGAGCTAATTTACGTCTGGGCGACCGAGAGGGATGTTATTGGCGTTAGAACAAGATGCAGAAAAAGGTCTGTGACTCATCTTTTCGAAGCTGTAGTCCTTGGACCTGGGAATGAGAGACGTATGCTCGAATCATATCTCAATAGGACTAACAAACTCAGTCGAAGCCCGGAGTGGTACAACACGATAACCAATACCTGCACAACAAACATAGTTAGACATGTCAATGAAGTCTATCCGGGAAGGGTCCCTAGAGCAGTAGCAATCTTCCTCCCTGGGCTAAGTCCCAAGCTACTACAGAAGAATAATTTGGTCAAGATTAAAGGGACCATTGAGGAAACGCTGAGGAATAGCATAATCGATGAAAGGGCAACATCGTGGGATGGATTAGTTGATTTCGGGGATTGGATTAGGGAGCAAGGCGGATGGGAGCATTCAACTGAATGACTCTGATGTGGTTTTGTGCTAAGCATTCAGCCGCTCGAAAATCCAGAAAGGGTCCGGTGGTCTCTACCACCATCAAAAAGCCACATGATTCGATGGATTGCACTTTCATCACAATCTGAATCGAGAACTGAGTTGGCATTCCAGGGAGTCCCTGGTAGAGACATCGAGTCGATGGCAACATGCATGGAGAAAATGGGGGCTTCGATTGAAAGAGGTCATCAAAAATGGGTCATTCATGGAGCTAGGGGCGGGCCGTTCTTACCTCCCGACGTTCTAGATTGCGGAAACTCGGCAACTACAGCGAATTTCGTTACGTCGATTGTAGCGTGTTTGGATGGGCCGGTAGAAATTGATGGAGACATTTCACTCAGGAGGAGAGACATCTCGCCGCTGACTTCGGCACTAAGGAAACTGGGGTGCAAAGTCTCATCTGATCATCTTCCCTACATTGTTTCTGGACCGATTATCCCAGGTAGTATTGACATAAACGAGTCTGTTTCGAGTCAGACACTTTCAGGGATGATCATATCCTCTCCGGGGTTTTCTGGTGAAGTAGAAATTTCACTTCGGGGAGAGGCAGTGAGTCGACCTTATAGAGACCTAACCATGGAAACTAGTGGTTTGAGTGGTTGGAAAGGATACTACGATAAAACGATGATTCTGGATTCGTGGATGGTTGGAACTCCAAGAAAAGTCGAGATCCCTGGAGAGGCTAGCCTATTTCCCATCTCCCTGCTGTTCGACAATCTTCACAACACAAATAGCCTAGATTATTGCCAATTTGGAGAATCACCAATTAAAGATGCAATCGAAGAGTCGAATTCAGAAGATTCCAGTCAGGTTAGCCTTCAGGATGCTAGTGACATTATCGCACCACTGGCCGCATTAATGTCCATAGGTAACGGTGGAATAATTGTGGGGGCTTCTCATGCTAGAGGGAAGGAGTCGAATCGAATCATGTCGACAATCAGAATGCTATCCTCATTTGGTATCCAAGTCGAAGAAAACGATGAGGGGTTAACCGTTCCCGGAGGTCAAAGTCCAAACCAACCAAAGGATCCTATTGACTGTGAAAATGACCATAGATTAGCGATGACAGCTGCAGTTCTAGCCACTAAGGTTGGAGGCGAATTATCCGGTCATGAGATATGTGATGTTACTCATCCGGGATTCTTCGAAATGATCCTCTCTCATTACCAAGGCCGGTGAAATTATGCTGATTGGGTATTGGAAGAAGAACTTGTGGACTCATGTGCTGCTGGTTCTTGTTGCCGTAATCTGGGGCTCCACTTGGGCAGCAGGAAGATTCCTGAGTTATGGATTGAATGAAGATAGTCCTGCAACACTTAGTCCGGCGACTTCCGCGTGGCTGAGATACGCATTTGCGGTATCAGTATTCTTTTGTTGGTCGATTGCAAGCAGAGGCGGACGTCCTTTTCGGTTTCTCCCTCCGGATCGAAAATCATGGATTTTCTCTATTTGGTTGGGCTTTCTAGGCACCATGGCTTACCAATTACTATTCATGCATGGGATGAGGTGGACGGCTGCAGGAGATGCTTCCCTGATAATCCCCCTGAATCCGGTGTTTACCGTCCTTCTGGCTGTACCGATGCTGGGTCAGAAGATTTCGGCTAGAATGTCTATTGGGCTACTAGTTGGGATTTGTGGGGTCGCAGTGGTTATAGGTTGGAGTCCGAACTCGGAAATCCCAATAGGACATAGGATTCTGGGGGATTTGATGATACTGTTTGCAGCCCTATCATGGGCAGCGACTAGTAACCTGACGAAGATCATGCTTTCTTGGGAAAGAGGATACTCTTCACTCGAGATTGTTGTCTGGTATTCTGTTACTGGGTGGGCATTGCTTTTTCCATGGATGCTTGTCGAGAACTGGGGCTCGGCGCTTCCGGAACCCAGTTCCTCAGAATGGCTCACAATTGCATATCTTGGCATCATTTCCACTGTTCTATCGTACGTACTATTCGTAAAGGGGATTGAATTGATCGGGCCCACAGCAGCTTCGTCATACGTCTTCCTAGTTCCGGTTTTTGGAGTCCTTGGTGGGTGGCTACTCCTTGATGAGGAAATTGGTGCCTCAATGATTTTGGGATTCGTACTTATTGTGGCGGGAGTAACTGAAGTACAGAGAGAAAGCAAGCGTTTGACGACCAGTTCCAGACATAACTGACTGCCTCACCGTTAAATACGGAGGGTCGATGGCCGGCCATCGGGGTGATTGATTGGCACGCAAACCCGCAAAGATGTACAGGCAAATCAAAGGGCAATCCTTCACTAGGAGAGAGTACACTGGAGGCGTGCCAAACAACAGAATCCTCCGCTACCACATGGGCAACAGGAAGAAAGCGGAGACCGGTGGGTTCCCAGTTGCTCTTGAGTTGTATGCAGATAATGCATGTCAAATCAGAGATTCAGCTCTAGAAGCTGCAAGGCAGGTTGCAAACTCAACAATAAGAGAAGATTCTGGGCCAATGGGGTATGCGCTAAGGATGCACACCTACCCTCATCAGATTTTGAGAGAGAACAAGCAGGCTACTGGTGCTGGTGCGGATAGGGTTTCGCAGGGGATGCGCCTATCCTTCGGCAAGAACGTCGGAACTGCCGCCAGAGTTCAAAGAGGGCAGATAGTGATGTCCATTAAGACCGAGGCAGAAAACTACACTGCTGCAAAGAACGCCTTGAGAAAGGCCAAATGTAAATTCCCAACTCCCTGTACCGTCAAGGTTGTACAGGGCTTCGAGCATTTGAAGGGCCTAGTGTGAGGCCAAGGGAACATGTCTCAAACAGACCCACTTGCTATTTTGCAAGACTCACTGAGAGGAGCACCCATAATCTGGAAGGGCGAGTATCCCTACTTCATCCACCCTATTTCAGATGGGATACCCAGGATGGAAGCAGAAGTCCTCAGAGCGACCAGAGATTTGATTGTGGGCATGGTTGATTGGTCACAAATAGACCTAGTAGTCAGTATTGAGGCCATGGGTCTTCCTCTCCTCGCAGCTGTAGGAGAAGCAACTGGAAAGCCAACGGTAGTTATCCGAAAGAGGTCTTATGGGATGGAAGGGGAGGTAGAGGTGGATGTTTCCACGGGATACTCCAGTTCAACGGCCTACATCAACGATATCTCAGCGGGTGAGAGGATTCTGGTGGTGGATGATGTCATCTCAACTGGTGGCACTCTAGAACCACTCCTTGAAGCGCTCGAAGGAATGGGAGCAGTACTCCAAGATGTAATTGTTGCCATAGAGAAGGGAGAGGGCAGAGATAGGTTATCGAAAGAGAGGCCCAATTGGCCGATCCGAACTCTTGCCAGAATTGACATCGTTGATGGAAATGTAGTGATTGTCCAATAGAGATGGTGATTAAGTGGACATGAAGAGACATGAGTTCGAACTCGATGACCTGATAAAGAGAATCAAGGAGAATGACAATCGGCTTGTCGCCCTCCAAGTTCCAGAGGGACTGAAGATGCAGGCATTGGAAATGATGGATGCAATCGAAGAAGATACCTCTGCTAGGATAATCCTTGCAGCTGATCCTTGTTACGGTGCTTGTGACCTTGTGCATGACAAGATGCAGCGCATGGGTGTGGAGCTTGTTGCACATATGGGACACTCGCAAATGAACATTGATTCCGGAATGCCGACTGAATTCATCAATGTCACATACGATGGTGATCCGGTGATCGATCCGGTCCTGCCAATACTATCGATGCATAGAGAAATCGCAGAGAGACGCCTATCAGAAGCATCTAGTAAAGGTGAGATTAGCGAGGAGGAAGCACAAGAGAGGTTCATGGATGCAGTGGGTAGAGTATCTCCTCTAAAGGGGGCAAAACTAGGTTTAGTAGGAAGTATCCAGCATCTTCATCTGATTTTCGATTACAAGGAACGTCTTGAATCGGCAGGATTTGAGGTTGAGGTTCCAGTTGGCGGTGCCCGACTATCGTTCCCAGGGCAGGTTCTAGGCTGCAATTATTCGGGAGACAGGGATGATATCGGTCACTACCTTTTCCTTGGCAGTGGCGATTTTCATCCAATAGGCCTAGTCCTACATACAGGAAAGCCATTGGCAATGCTGGACCCATATACGGGCGGTGCAGAGGAGATGTCATTCGAAAGAATCGAGGGGATATTGAGGCAGAGGTTCGGACTCATTATGGCCTGTGATGAAGCTAAGACATTTGGAATTCTAATTGGTGAGAAGCCCGGTCAGATGAGGAGGAATCTGGCACTAAGAATGAAGAAGAAACTGGAGAAGCACGGAAGGAAGGGTTACCTTATGGCATTGGAGCACGTCGGTCCTGAGTTGATTGACTTCTATCCAGTAGATGCCTTTGTCAACACTGCATGTCCGAGAATTGCGATTGATGATTCGGTTCGTTATGCAAAGCCACTACTCACGCCCTTCGAGCTTGAGGTAGTCCTTGGGGACAAGAAATGGGAAACCGGTTACAAGTTTGACGAAATACCATGAGGTTCTTCAACTCAGCCTCTCGTCAGGACATGTAATCCGCAATGATTTAGGATTGCGTTGAATGAGTGATTACTCTTCTTCGTCATCGTCGCCTAGGAGGGCTTCCCAGTCGAGCTCTTCTTCTGCAGACAGGAAGTATAGAGCACCCATTACTACTGCAGCGAGAAGTCCGACGATGTCCTGAGTGCTGAATCCAGTATCTGACCTAAATGCTTCATTGGAAGATATCAAATCAATAATGAATAGTTTATCTCCACCAAATACAATCCCAGTCATATTAATCAAAACGAAAATCAATATCGTAGCGGCGCCAATCAGTAGTCCCATTCTTTGGTTTTCTTCTAGTTCTACCATAGTATTACCTAAACTATCCCAAGGGTTTCGAGTTATTAATGTAAATGGTAGAAATAACTCATTTTAGCATAATTTAAGAATATAGAAAATAATCCGATTTATGGGCTATTAAGAATCTTGTGCATCGGATCCGGCACTGAAATTCAGGACGCCATCGTCCATCAAATCAGCGATAATATCCTCCATCTTTCTACCAGTTTTATCCGCAATTACTTGGGTCTCGATTCTATCTGAGTGGTCCCGAGCAGTTTGTGCCTTTGCCGCGTCTCCCTCCAGGTTCCTTTGATCAAGAACAGAGGCAATTCCTCTCCAATTTTCTGGGTTCTCGGCTTCGCTTGCTGTTAAATCCTTCCAAATCCCAAGAGCGCTGTCAAAGTCCCCCTCGTTAGCAAAGCGATTTGCCCTCTGAATCCTTTGTTCACTACTCTCGGAGCTAGAGGCCTGCTTCATCAAAGCCTCAAGTTCATTATCCGCATTTTCTGAAACCAAACCAGTCTGAGGTTCTTCTTCCAATTCACCTGACTCTTCTCCTGGTGCATCTTCAATGGTGTCAAAGTCATCAAAGTCATCGAGGTCATCGAGGTCATCGAGGTCATCAAAGTCATCGAGGTCATCGGAATCGTCTGCTGCTTCCTCGGCATCCTGAACCTTCTTCTCAGCAGTCTTGGCCTTCTTCTCAGCAGTCTTGGCCTTCTTCTCAGCAGTCTTGGCCTTCTTCTCGGCCTCCTTTACCTTCTTCTCGGCCTCCTTTACCTTCGTCTCAGCGACCTTGGCCTTCTGTGCTAGACGGTATGCAATGTGCTCAGGAATCTTCTTTGCCATGAAATCTACCATGGCTGGGGAAAGGCAAATTGCATTTAATTGTGGCCCACACAGTTACAAAGGAGATGAATCGGAAAATCGTTAAAATTAGGTTACTAAATCCTACGAAAGAGACTGAGCCTTTTCCTCGCAAGCCTTCGCCCTTCCAGAAAACCCGATTGTAGAGTAATAAGAGGAAAATGCATTCCATGCATCGGAATCTGAAGGATCTTTGGAAATGATGCTCTTGAGGTTGTGCAATGCCGCTTCTGAATCGCCACCAATTATCAGTTCCAGAGTTTCTTCAATGCCAGAGGATTCCTGTGGAGATTCGTCAACTTCAGGAGCTCCTTCTTCCTCAGAATCTGCCACGCCGTACTTCTCCTCGGCCCAAAGAATTAGTTTTGGCCACTTGCCTTCAAACTTATCGAGTCTCTTATCGATACTTTGAATCATCTTGTCTAACTCTTCGCCGACAAGATTGGACCTAAAAATGGATTTCATTTTACTGGCTGCTACTTCGCGCGACATCTCGCCTGGATCTTCTTGGGCTGTGTCAACTGCGGCTCTGCTTTGATTCGGAGGGGAATCTTCCTGCCCCTCTTGCTCTGTTTCTTCCTGGCTAGCTTGTTCGGAGCCTTCTGGCTTTCCGTACTTCTGCTCGGCCCACTTGATCAAGCCGCCCCACTTTCCTTCGAACTTATCCAGTCGCTTTTCGACACTAGCGAGTGCCTTCTGCAGCTCTTCGCCTTCCAGAGAGGATGAGAAAATAGCCTCTAGCCTTGCTGAAACTTCCTCTCTTGTTAGTTCGCCTGTCATATCCTCACCGTAATTATCCCAATACATATCATGGCTTTAACCCGCCGATAGTTTTTCTCACTCCTCTTCATCGGGGAAACTACCAGCCTGTTCAAGAGATTCCGACAACCCTATCCATGCTACGTTCTGCTTGCCCTTCCGGTGAGTAAGATTCTTCCACTTGTTGAAGGCAACCTTCACGTTCCCTTCGTCCAAAGAAGCTGCGGCTAAGTTCATGGATGATGCTGCTGCAAGCATATTGACGAGGTTTGTAAATGACTCGTTGGCCTTGATGGCCCCTGCCTCTATATCTGTCCTCTGTTCCCTCTCGGCCTCCCCAATCCCACCCCAAATTCTCTCGATGAAGTTCCTGTTATCTGGAATCGGATTGAGTATCCTCTTGTCGACCTCTAAGCCCTTCCAGATGCAATAAAAAGAGAATGAAAAGAGAAGGAAGAGTTCCGCAAAATCCAGCAAACCCCATTCGAATGCCTCGAATCCCCATGATTCGTTGTGTCTACCGAATGAGCCGTCTATCTGCTTGCCAGTGATATTGGTTGAGATATCAGCAAATTTTCCCATTTTGTTTGCTGTGGACAATAATGCAACGAACAAAGCAAGAACCCCTATGCGAATCGAGCGGATGGATTTAATTGCAATCAATTTTCTATCCTTCTTTACTCCAAATTGGTTCTCAATTGGCCTGTGAGCCCACAGTGCCACTAAGGCGTAAGTCAGAGACGCTACTATTGCGTAATCTAAGATTCCAATTTCCAAATTTCCCCATATCTCGAAGTTTGCCCCTTCTGGGAACATTATCTTCTCCTTTCCCTCTGGGATGCTGCCTGTGCAAACATCCGGTGAGCTGCAAGCAATACGGCTGGACAGCCCAGACCTAACTGCGATATTGTCAGAGAATCCGGAGCTGTTTACTGCCTCGAAAATTGCTAGAAACGTGACGCCAACTAGGCTCAAACTTGTTGGCTTCTTGAACACCCTCTTCAACACTACGACACGGCCCCAAGTAGCGCTGGTATGCACAAGCCTATCAAAACACCGAATCATAGAGGGGCACATGGCAATCTAGGGTTGTTGATGGGTCTGAACCGAATATGTCTAAGAACGTCGAAATAGGCAAGTAATCAATGGCGGACTACCTCGACAGGATAGGAGCGGGCAAGGTTCTGATCTCCAAGGAGCCTTTGTCCTACGATTGGACTCCTTCCGAACTGGTTGGTAGGAAGGACGAACTAAGCGAATTAGCATCGATGTTCTTTGGAATAGAGAATCACAACGTTAGCTGTAGAGCCGTTGTTACAGGCAATGTTGGCTCTGGAAAGACGGTTCTCACCCGCCGATTCTGCATGGATATTACATCAAAACTGGAAGGGAAAAGGAAATTTTCTATCGCTCATGTAAATTGCAGGAACCATCCTTCGACATCCCAGGTACTTCAGCAGATTGCATTGTCTCTGGATTCTGGCCATCCTGAACGAGGATTCAGCTCTGGAGAAGTTATCCAGAGCGTTAGACGTAATCTCCGTACCCACGATAAGCACCTCCTGCTAATCCTAGACGAGGTTGATGTGCTAGTTAGAAGGGACAACTCTGACTTGATATACAAGCTCCTCAGAATAGATGAGGATAAGGAAGGAGAGGGCTCCATATCTCTAATCATGGTAAGCCAGGAAGATTCCCTATTCACTCTCTTCGAGAAGGCCATCAAGTCTCGTTTAGGGGAGAGCAACATCCTCCAAATGAGCCCTTACGTGGCAAGCGACCTTGAAGGAATCGCGAGTCAGCGTTACGAGGCGTCATGCAGACCCGGTTCAGTGAGCAAAGAGGTTCTGGAGAAGATTGGAACATTTGCAGAAGAGTCGGGCGGGGATGCAAGGATGGCAATCGAGCTTCTAGAGGGTGCAATCAGAAAGGCCGAAATGGCAGGCAGGGGAGAGGTCATGGAAGCAGATGTTCTTCCAAGTAGTATTCGATTCGCCTCAGTAGAGCCGAATCAGGTTGATGTCCTGAAAATGCACCAGAAGTTGGTCCTCCTTGGTATTTGCCGGAGATTGAAGAAAACAGAGGAAGTCTCCAGTGGGGATGCCAGAAAGTTGTACGAACTAGTCTGCGAGGAAAACAGTGAGAGTCCAAGAGGATACACGACATTTTGGAAATACATGAAGCATCTCGAATCCGAGGGATTGATTGTAAGTAGGTCCTCCAGTTCCAACCAAGGAAGGGGAAGGACCCAGTACATCACCATGCCAAACTCTGTGCCTGCGGTGATCGGGAGCAGGATTGAGAAGGCCCTTCTCGAGAGGTAGACGATTGGTTGACTCCGAACCGCTCTTATAGGGACCTTATGTCGGGATGCCGTCCAAGGTGATCAAATGGCAGGCGAGCAGTCCTTCAAGGCGGTGGTGAACGACACCAACCCGGCGTCTGGAGGCAGATCTTTTGCAATGGACATCACAGGAGCAAACTACAACCATTTTCTGGGAAAGAAGATTGGAGATTCGGTAGATGGGATGTTTGTCGGGGATGAGGAAACTACACTCAGCGGGTACAAACTAGAGATAACAGGGGGATCGGATGCCACTGGCAGGCCAATGAGGCCTGATCTGGACGGCTCTGGCGTCAAATCGATCCTCATCACTGCCGGAGTAGGCTACAAGGGGAAGAAATTTGTTAACAAAAACAGCAAAGAGTACCGCTACAAGTACGATGGTCTGAGGCGAAGGAGAAATCTCCGGGGCAATGTAATCAGTCAGGACTCACGCCAGATTAATCTGAAGGTAGTCGATTCTGGCAAGCGCTCACTGGCCGCGATTATCGACGGAGAGGAAGCCGCAGTCGAACAGCCCTCTGGAAAAGAGGAGTGACGACTGGGGTGATTCAAGCTGACCAGAGCAAAAAGTAAGCAGCCTGAAGTCAATATCGGCATGGTCGGTCACGTTGATCACGGGAAGACCACTCTAACCCAGGCCCTATCTGGAACTTGGACCGATACCCATTCGGAAGAACGGAAGAGGGGCATCAGCATCAAGTTGGGATATGCGGACACTTCATTCCATGTGACTTCTGATGGCGAACACTACTCCAAGGGGAAGCACCCAGAGGGCGAGAAGGGGAAAGGAGATCTGCTTAGGGTCGTATCCTTCGTCGATGCTCCGGGGCATGAGACTCTGATGGCAGTGATGATTTCTGGGGCTTCCATCATGGATGGTGCCCTACTATTGGTAGCTGCCACAGAGAAGTGCCCCCAGCCACAAACTAGGGAGCATCTAGCAGCCCTTGAGATAGCAGGAATCGAGAACATCGTAGTAGTGCAGAACAAGATCGACATTGTCAGTAAGGAGAGGGCAATGGAGTCCTACAATGAGATTCAGGAATTTATCAGCGGGACTATCGCAGAAGACGCCCCCATCATCCCAGTCTCAGCTCATCACGATGTGAATCTAGACATCCTAATTGAGGCCATAGAGGAGACTATTCCTACTCCAGACAGGACTGAGGATGATGGAGGTTTGATGTACGTCGCAAGATCCTTTGACGTAAATCGTCCGGGATCGAGGCCGTCGGAAATCAAAGGAGGTGTGATTGGAGGAAGTATCGTGGAAGGGTCATTCAACGTCGGAGATAACATACTCATTGCACCTGGAAGAAGGATACAGGAAGGAAACAAAACACGTTGGGACCCCCTTAGAACCACAATTGAGGGAATAAAAGGCGGAGGTACCGATCTAAAGACTGCCTATGCAGGTGGTCTTTGCGGCATTTCCACTCCTCTAGATCCACTTGTCACCAAGGCAGACGATCTTTCGGGGCAAGTTATGGCCAGAGAAGAGGAGTTACCCCCAATCTGGGAAGAATTGAGCCTCGATCTACAACTATTAGACAAGATGATCTCGGGAAACGAGGATGAGAATAACATTAGGCCCCTGCAGCCAAACGAGATGCTGATGGTTAATTCAGCGACAGCAACCAGTGTTGGAACCGTCGCCAGAATCAAGGGAAAGAAAGTGACACTGAGCCTCAGACTACCGATTTGCGCTAAGAAGGGAAGCAGAATTACGCTCTCAAGGAGAGTTGGTTCCAGATGGCGGCTGATTGGACATGGAACCATCTCGGGATGATCCAATGGTTACAGTTCTGGTTGATGCATGTGGCTGGGTTTCCCTGATTGATGCAGGCCTGAACCTGGATATTTCGCTGAACGAAGTGGTAGGAGAGGCTAATCTGAAGATCACCGCAGGGGTCAGGGATGAGCTTGATTCCCTCGCAGAAAGTCGCAGTGGGCTCCTTCTAGATCTCCTCTATGGGAGATCAGAAGTAATTGATTCGGGAGACGGGCACACAGATGACGCTCTACTAGCCCTATCTCTCCAGAACCGATGGCCAGTCCTTACTGTTGATAGAGTATTGAAGAGAAGACTAGTAGAAGGGGGCTGTTCGTACATCGAAGTCACTTCTGGACGCTCTCTACGAATGGTTAGCCCCTAGGGCAGTGTGAACAGTCTATCATCGCCATGACCATCCATCAGTCCAATCCTGACTGCGGCGTCTAGCCATGCATGGGCATAGTTGATCGCCCCGAAGGAACTGACTAAATCGCCTTCGGAAGCGAAATGCCTTGCATCGGCAGCATAATCATCGCACATCCGAAGCATCTCATTGAGCCTCTCTTCGTCCAGTTTGTTTGATGCTGAGGGAGTTGCCTTTGATCTAGCCTCGGCAGTGAGGGCGAGGTATCTCTCGATTCTTTCCAGCGTGATTATATCGGACATTTTCACTCCTCGCTTAGTAAGACACCTGCTTCTTCACTAAGTTTGAATAGCCTGCTTCTTCCTTCCTTCCTTACTGCGAGGATACCTGATTTGTGTAGTGAATTGTATATCTGAGAAAGGCGAGGCCTGCCGACCTCAAGACGTGCTTGGATTTCAGCGTCGGAGGGGGAAATCTCACGTGAAGAGGCTACGGAGACTACCAGTCTCTCAGCGTCGCTCATTCTATCGATATGGTCTTGATCGACAATTTCCTTTGACTCCCATTTCGGGCCTTTGACTACTATTGGCCTTTCCAAGTGAGTCATTTTTGATTGTTCCTCGATAATGTCGATGGGGGCAGGTTCTTCGAAGACCTCTTCTAGCTCATATTCGGCTTCGTTGGAGAGTTCTGGGAGAGTCTCCTCTAGCTCCGAGTCAACGGTCCAGAGTTCTCCCTCAGAGAATAGTACCTGCTTCTCCTCGATAAATGGCGATTCCGTACTAACCGACTTGCGATTTTCCTCAGTGAACTGTGGTTTCCTTTCGTGGACTGGGCCCTCTATAGAGGGGTTCTGGAATTCTCTAATCTCTGGCTCCTGTATAGGGGTTGAGTGGTCGGGACCTGTTGGCATCTGGTCATTTGTTATGCGTGATCTGCTTACTAGGCCTGAGAATCCCCTTGGTTGGCCACTGCTAGAGGGCTCTGTACCCTCTTCCATTGACAGGAGTGTTCCCTCGTCTGCTGTCCAACCGGTGATCTTTTCGGGATTATCAGCGATAGTTTCGTCGGTTTCTTCCTCCTCGAGGTACTCGTTCGCGGGTTCTGGCTCGATTGTTTCCTCATCTGGCCAAATGTCATCTGGTTCTACATCCCAGTCTTCATCTTCGAGCACCTGCTCCACAGTTTCCGATTCTATTTCTTCCACCTCGGACCAAGATTCCTCAATTTCTTCGACAACATCGATCTCTGATTCATAGATTGGAGCGGTCGAAGGTTCAATCTGGGACTCGTCCGGAGGATTCTCTGAGACAGTGGGGTTTTTTGGTGTATTCCAGCTTTTTAGTGATGCAAGGGTGTCTTTGGAACCGAGACCTCTCCTTTCGTCTACGAGATCTCTGAGGATGCCGATGACTGATCTAGCATTACCGCCCGTTCTGGACATGATCGCCTCAAGCAAGTCGCTATTGATGTTCCACCTCTCGGACGACATTCTACTAATTCTGAGGTTGCTAAGCAACTGAATATGCTCATTAGAGAAGGGTTCAACAGTGGCTATTTCATCGAAAACCTCCCTTGTGTTCTCGTCCAGAGACGTAAATTGAGAGTTGGAAACTGAGACTACGACGAGGGCTCTAAGTCGTTGCAATATGGGTAATATCAAAGACAAGAATGAAGATAAATCGACATGTGATGGATAATCCAAAGCGACTAGTGGAAGAGGCCCTGAAACTGTATCCAAAGTCTCCACAATCCTCTCTATTTTCTGGTGCATGCTCGGAGGAATATCGTGCCCACAGAAGGTTATTGCAAGCTCGTCCAGGGCACAATTGAGGGGGTCATCACTATGCCAATAGGTTCCAACGAAATGATCGTTGGTCTGAGAAGAAATTGCATTGATTAGAGATGTCCTACCTGAGCCTCTCTCCCCTGAAAGGAGAATCAATCTTGGAGATTGAGAGTGCATATGCTCCTTCCACCTAATCAGAATATCTTCCCTTCCGACTATCTCACTGGCCCGGTTCCTCTCAATCGGTCTAGAGTCGAATGGATTACCTCGCAGCGTAGGAAGATCTGACGGAGAAAGATCACTCAACACCATAGGGCCTCAGCATCGTCTGGTATTCTTAATGTTCACGCATACTCACGCATATCAGAGGGTCAATTAACGGGTAATTCACAAATGCGGGATCTAGAAATAAGCAATCATTGGTGCAGTGACTATTTCTCCTATTAGCAGCATTAACGCATTATTAACGGGTTAACGAAGCGTTAACGAAGCGTTAACGGGTAAATTAACGCATTTTTTGTATAGATATTAGTGCGAAAAAGGTTAGAAGCCCGTTATCATACCTCCAGTTTGAGTACTATGCCAATAGAGAACAGTCGCATCGGAGGGTTCTACAAACTATCAGTTTCAGAGAGAAGAAAGCTACTCGCTGAAATTGCGGAATTAAGCAATGATCAGGTGGAGGCATGGGCCGACACGGGAGAGTTGGACGAAGAGGCAGCAGACAGGATGATTGAGAATGTAGTGGGTACATACTCTCTCCCGATTGGGGTTGCGACAAACTTCGTGATTGATGGATCTCACTATGCGATTCCATTCGTTCTCGAAGAGCCTAGCGTAGTTGCTGCGGCAAGCAATATGGCGAAGAGGTGCTTGGCTAACGGGGGTTTCAAATCGGACAACGATGATCCTGTAATGATTGGTCAGATCCAAGTAGTCAACTGCGATGACCCCGATGGTGCTAGAGATTCGATACTCGCTTCCAAGGACGAGTTAGTTTCGAGCTGCAATGAAGTTGACCCAATACTGGTGAAGTTCGGAGGCGGATGCCGAGATCTTACTGCAAGGGTGATTGAGACTAGATCCGGGTCAATGGTGATTGTCCACATCCACGTTGACTGCAGAGATGCAATGGGTGCCAATGCAGTGAACACGATGGCTGAAACAATCGCGCCAAGGGTCGAGGAGATCTCTGGTGGGACGGTGATACTGAGGATAATCAGCAACCTAGCCGTCCTCCGTCTCGCTAGGGTGAGCGCAATTTTCACCCCCGAGGAGATGTCGGACAGGGGTCAGGACGCAGAGCAGGGCTCGGAAGTGATAGACGGCGTGATACAGGCATACCACTTCGCTGAGGCAGACCCTTTCAGAGCCACCACTCACAACAAGGGGATAATGAACGCGATCTCCGCGGTTGCCCTGGCCTGTGGCCAGGATTGGAGGGCCATCGAATCGGGGGCTCACAGCTACGCTTCCCATGAGAGGACTTACGGTTCACTGACCAGATGGTCAAAGGACGAGGATGGCAATCTAGTCGGGTCCATTGAGCTGCCGATGGCAGTCGGCCTGGTTGGAGGAGCAGTTAGGGTGCATCCTGCAGCACAAGCGAATGTGGCTCTACTAGGGGTGGAGAGTGCGAACGAGCTAGCGAAGGTGATAACAGCATCGGGACTGGCACAGAACCTCGGCGCCCTTCGGGCCCTAGCCACCGTAGGAATACAGGCTGGGCACATGAAGCTGCATGTCAGGAACATGGCGGTTACCGCTGGAGCAGAGGGCGAAGAGGTCGAAAAGGTGGCATCCATGCTGCGAGAAAGAGGGGGACGCATCACTCAAGCCTCGGTTATCGAGGCCCTGACGGAATTGCGCGGGAATTAGGGTTTCACACAATTCCGCGATTTCTTGCGTCTTCGGCACGTGCGTCTTTCTTTCCTGCCTCTACGTCGACCCAATTCATCATCAATGCACCAATCAGAATCAGTACTGCTACGCTGAGCACCCCCACCCTGCTATCGAATGCAAGAGTCATCGTAGCATAGAGGAAAGGCCCGATCAATGCAGCCACCTTTCCGAAGAATCCGAAGAATCCGAAGAACTCTGCACTCCTAGTCTCGGGGACCATTTGTCCGAAGAGGCTCCTCGCAAGCCCCTGGGAGCCACCAAGTACCATTCCCATTCCGCATCCAAGGAGAAGGAATTGTAGACCAACATCTAGACCAAGCTTTGCCCAGACATTATCCCTTACCCACGTCGTATATCCGTCCAGTGGACCATCTCCTAGATTAGTAGGGTGGTCTATTCCCACCTTTGTTATCCCATCTAGGCTTCCACCGGAGGCACTGGCGCTGAACCTAGTCTCATCCATTGACCCAATTAGGTCTTCAATCATGTCGGACTCGGATCCTTGCACAGCGAAGTAAAATGGATCGTCTGTTGAATTGCCATATACCCAATCATAAGTCCCGGTCCTATCATCCAACTCAACTGGCAATACCTCTGCATATTGGGAAGCCCAAGACTGCTCATCGAATTCGCTCGCTGCATAGTTTAGCTTCTGTGCAATTGCATGTGTATCGTAATTGATGTGAACCTCGTACACTTGAGAATCCTCATTCCAGTCATACATTATCTCATGATCATCATGAGAATCGAAGACCAGGGGAGCGAAGGAGACTGCTGCGAAGCAAAGGAAGACCCACCCCACCAATGCGACGGATAGGGCTTTCTTGGTCCCAATTCCCTCCTTAATCGTGAATCCTAACCAACGGTACCTGAGGCCAGCACGGCCACCGTTGGATAGGATGGTGAAAAACAATGCACTTGGCCATGCTACGAACTGTACTGCCAGGATTGTAATCATCAATTGTGTAGCTGTGAGGCCTAGGACGACTGGGCCGAAGACGCCCCCTAGTGCAGTTACTGTGTTGATTCCGTCTATGAAGAAGAAATATGCAAGCATATAAATGAACAAAGTTCGGAACTTGTTGGTTTCGCTCAGGGTCTTCTTAATCTCAGAAAGAGCCAGTCGAGTTGAGTCCATAATTCCCATTGCGTCCATCTCATCCTGGATCGGTGGTTCGGGGACCCACTTGAATGTCAGTAGTGCGAATCCATACCACCAGACGCCTGCAGAAGCGATGCAGAACGGCACCACCCAGTCACCCGAAAGTGAGAGTATCATTACGAAGTGGATTACGAGCAACAGACCGCCGCCAAGATAGCCGAATGCGAATGCCCTGTTGGAGATGTCATCCATCTCATCATCGGTCCCCATGTGCGGGAGAAGTGCGTTGTAGAACACCCCTGCGCCGTTCAGGCCGACGTTTGCAACAACAAACATGACTAGAATCCACAACCACTCATAACCATCGACCAGCAGTGCAAAACCGATGAGGATGGTTCCTCCTGCTCCAACGTAGGTCAATATCCTGAGCCACCACATCTTGATGGCACGACGATCAGCAATCACACCCAAAGAAGGACTAACAAGAGCCACCATCAATGCGGCACCAGATACTGAATAAGCCCAAATCGCATCTGAAGTCATCAACTTTCCGAATACGGATGTGGTTAGCCCGTTCGCTTCCAGGAACAAGTATGCGTACCAGACTGGAAGTATTGCCGTGGTAACGCTAGTCTCGAAGGCTGACTTCCCCCAATCGTAGAATACGTATCCTCTCACTGCTTGTGGGTCTGATGCTCGGTCTATCTCTACGGTCTCTGACATGTCTATCGTACCTAGGCGTGTGAGGTATAGTATCAGTGTTGTCCCAGATACGGAGTAACTTCTGCCACACTTGTACCGTTCTATATCATGCGAAAGTAGTGCTCCCTTGCATTCTTGGTCTAGTTCCTTCTCGGAAAGAATGATGAGGCACTGGAAGCAACCCAAGGAGAATTCGATTGAAGCTCTCCGGCATGGAATTCTGTTCGGAGATGGGGTCGAATTTGACCTCAGGGTTGATGGGGATGGGGAGTTGGTGATCGTCCATGACGAGTTCGCTCCCGGGGAAGAGCCGATCAGAGAGAGGTGCGTGGAAAAACTCCCAACTGACTACCTCAAATCAGCAGGCATCCCCACGCTGGACGATCTTCTTGCAAATCGGGAGTTCTCTGAAGCATGGCAATCAGGAGGCAAGACCGTTGACATCGAGTTCAAGCTCCCTCATCCCTCGACAAAAATAGGGACATTGGAGTACCTGAGTTCGATTATGGGGAAATTGGAAGAATCACTGAAGCCTCTTGACCTTCCAGATAGGTCCGCAGTCGTGTCTTGCTTCTCCCCCAAGATAGGAGAGGCATCGAAGACTTTCGATTTCAGCATCCCGGTGATTCGACTGATGCCCCATATCAGGGCCTGGGGTCGATTCTGGAGGCTGAAGAGGGTGGTTGCCATACCCCATTTCGCTAGGACCACGGTTAGGGGAATCACCAGGAGTCTGCGTAAAGAGGGCATGGAATCAATCGGGATGGCCCAAGATTATCTTGTAGGATGGCCGCGATACATGCACCCTGGCCTCCCCGTTGGCCTTCATGGAGAGGGATTGCAACGCTTCTTCGAGGCTCGAAAAGGCATGGGGGCTTTCGTATGGCCGGCCTCACTGAAGCACGAGGATGCATTGGTGAAAGCAGGAGTTTCCCTGGTCTCGGACGACATGAACCCAACTGTGTTTGAGAAACCAGATGGGACTCCGAGATGGCCCAGACCAGCCAGCCAGCCTCTCGATGAAGAATGGTACGAGAAAATCCGCAAGGCTAGTTCATCGGAGAGAGAGGAAATAATGAGTGAGGCGGCTTCTTCCTTACCTATGTGGAATGAGATTAACCATGAGAGGAAGAGCAGGATCATACGAGATCAGGCCACAAGGATGCTCTGGCCGGGGAGTACTGAGAAATGGGTTAGGCTGGCAGACGATGGACTGCCGTGGGGAAGTCCGAGGATTATCGGACACAGAGGTGCTGGATCCACACACACAGTGAATGATTACCCCAGTCTCCTGTGAGGTTGTTCCTTGGCGATGTACTTCGGACGGTATATGGGTACTCCTCGGCCATCACGAGCATTTCTCTCATCTAGAATTTGGGCGCAAATTCCTGCCACCCGAGCCCACCCGAAGAACGTAGTATAGTAGTGTGGTTTCCGGAATCCAATCGCATGTAATAGGCTCCCACTGGCCAAATCCACGTTCGGGTATGGATTCTTAATCTTCGGATGCTCCTTCAGGATTGGTGGGACTACCTCTCTGAGAGCCTTCGCCACCTTGTAGTACTCATCATCTGGGCAGACCTCGGAGCCGAGTTCGATCAGAAGTCGGGCTCTGGGGTCCTCTGCCCTAAGCACCCCGTGCCCGAAGCCATATATCGGCCTCTTCGCAGCAAGCTCTGACCGGACAAACTTCTCAATTTCATCGGGATCTGAGGTACCAATCCTCTGGACGAATTCCAGACAAGCCTGATTTGCCCTACCATGGAGTGGCCCGGAGAGTGCATTCATTGCGCTTGCAAGAGATGCATACACAGAGGCCTTACCAGATGCAACAGCCTTACCAGAGAATGTGGAAAGGTTCCCTCCACCGTGATCCATATGGAGGATGAAGAAGAATCGGAGAACCCTATTCATCATCTCAGCTTCCTCGTTATCTACTCCTAGCATGTGAACAAAGTTCTCGACTAGTCCCAATTCGGTGTTCCTAGGGCGTAGCTTCTCGGGATGACCTCCACGGAGAAGGAAAATTCTGGCCATCAACTCGGGCATTCTGGCAATGAGATTCATCGAGTCGACTCTGACGTCACCGGTGGTCTCGGCTGCGCCCATCGCCATGATCCCTATAGAAAGCCAATCCATCGGGTGGCCGCTGCCGGGAGTAAGGTGCTCTAGTACTCTCAATGCTCCAGTAGGGATTTCCTCGCCTCGATGTGCCAACTCCTTTCGAAATGCTGCTGATTGTTCGGAATCTGGGAGTCTCTTGTGCATTAGCAAGTAGATGACGTCCTCCTCCTCCAGGTTTGCTAGATCACCAACGGGATATCCAACGTAATGTACGCCTTCAATCGGGTCTACGTAGGAGGTCTTGCAGGTTCCTACCGGGATTCCCCTCAGTCCCGAATCCAAGTGCCCTTCTGAAATAGAGAATATTGTTTCTTCATCGCCCATATGGTTCCCAGCATAGAGGGTAACTGCCACCCCGTGATAATCCCTCCGACAAATGCCTTTCAGGATTGCCAGTCAAATCAGCCCTAACTTTCGGCCACATCTATCGAATGATTCGAGAACTGAGTCGAGTTCCTCACGATTAAGTCCAGCAGACATCTGCGTCCGTACCCTGGCCTTGTCTCGAGCAACCATGGGGAAGACTATCGCGCCAACCATCACCCCTTCGTCCCTCATCAATGAAGAGAGTTCTTGCGCCTTCCTGCTATCTCCGCACATCACAGGAATTATTGGAGTCTCACTCACACCCGTGTCGAATCCCATTGAGTCGAGTTGTTCCCTGAAGTATGACGTGTTCTGCCACAGCCTCTGAACATGCTCTGGTTCAGACATCAAAACCTCGATCGCTGCCTTCTGAGCGGCTGCCACTCCTGGTGGTTGGCTCCCTGAGAGTAACCATGACCTGCTGTGATTTAGGGCATGGGTCCTGACGTCATCACTTCCTGCCAGAATCCCTCCCTGAACGCCCAGTGCCTTTGAGAAGGACCCGATTTCGAAGGTCACCCTACCCTGCAGTCCGAAGTGAGAGACAATACCTCTGCCCTCACCCAATACTCCCTCGCCGTGGCAATCATCGACGAATGTCATTGCTCCGTGTTCCTCTGCAAGGTCAGCAATCTCGTCAAGTGGAGCAATGTCTCCATCCATGCTGAAGACCCCGTCCGTGATGATCAGCTTGCGCTCGGAATCCTTGTGATCCTTCAGGACCCTCTCAAGAGCCTCCATGTCATTGTGCGGATATACTGCTCTGGATGCCTTGGTCAGTCGCACGCCATCGATGATTGACCCATGATTGAGTTCGTCTGAGATAATCACGTCCTCTGAACCGCGGACCAATGTGGGGATCAGTCCAACGTTTGCTGTGTAGCCTGACGAGTAGATGAGGGATGCCTCGACCTCCTTGAATTCGGCACAGGTTCTCTCGGCATCCAGATGGAGGTCCATCGTCCCAGCTATCGCCCTGACTGAACCTGATCCAGTCCCGTACTTCTTAGTGGCCTCGACTGCAGCTTCCACGACTCGTGGATGAGTGGTCAGATTCAGGTAGTTGTTCGCAGAGAGCATGATCATCTCCCTGCCATCTATGGTGCACCTTGGCTCACTCGCTGCCTCCAAGGTAGGAGGGTTCCAGTCCAATCCCTGTGCCTTGAGTTCAGCATACCGGTCTCTCATCCATGACAGGTCGACTGGCATGACTCTCAGAAGACATCCTAGTTCATTGACTAATCGGAGAGGGATATTGAGAGAGTATTGATGAGAGAGATTCCATCGCAGCACATGGCAACAAGAGACGTGGAGCTGGTTGTCGTCGGGATTGCCCAGGACGGGGGTGTACCCCAAGCCGGATGCGTGTGCGAAAGATGCGTTTCTGCGATGAAAGATGATTCCAAGAGATTGTATCCAGTTTCCTGCGTAATCAGAGGATCCGATGGTAGTGTGCATCTTGTCGAGGCAACGAGGAGTCTTTCCCATCAACTTGGGATTGCAGCTTCTGCCCTTGGTGTGGGAGTCTCACTGATTCCTGATTCGATATGCCTCACTCATGCCCATCTTGGACACATAGACGGTATAGGACAGTTTGGAAAGGAGGTTATGGGCCTGGATGGAATCCCCCTCTTCGCGAGTAGTAGTGTTATCCAAGTGCTTGAAGAGAGGCGTCTTTTCGCTCCCTTCCAGGCCAATGCAGTGTTCTCTGGGTCCGCCTTTTCCCCCTCCGAGGGATGCGGATTTGAATTGGAATTTGTCCGGGTCCCACACAGAGACGAGTATTCCGATACGCACGCTATCAGAGTCAGTGGGCCGAACTATGCACTTCTATTCCTCCCAGACCATGATGACTGGGGTCAGACCCTGGAGATGGTCGGAGAGGGCAGTATTAGGGGGTGGCTGAGATCGATGAAGGTGGATTTCGCACTGATCGATGGGACATTCTGGAGCGCTGACGAGTTGGGAGGCAGAGACATGGGGCAGGTCCCACACCCAACAATCTCGGAATCGCTAGAATTGTTGGGCAAGAAGCGAGAAGGTGATCCTGAGATAGTTTTCATCCATCTGAACCATACCAATCCTGCACTAGATAGGGGCTCTGAGCAATTCAGGGAGTTGACGGACCTGGGTTGGTCCATCGGAGAGCAAGGATCGACAATACTGCTGTAGATGCAAGCCGAGTATTATGAATCGCCAGTCTAGTCGAGATTTGTGCGAATCAGCGGGACGGTCAGCAGCGGACTGGGCAGAGCCCATGTTTTCATGGCCCAGAAGCACTACCAGTCTCAGTTCAAGGGAGTTCTGGGGGTCGGTGCATGGCCCGGTACGCTCAACGTGGACGTCGGAGACACCAGCATGGATGAGTTCCGCCAGCTGCGAGTTATTGCCGGTCTGGACGAGGGGGATGTCACTGAATCCGCCATGCCCATCAGAATAGAGGGATTCGAGCGGGACGGCAGGTCATTCGGAGGAGCCACTGCGTTCAGGGCGAGGATCTGTATAGATGGTAGGGATTGGGTGGCTTGCGCGATTCTGATCCCGGACCTGACCAGGCACACGAGCACCGCGGAGGTCATCTCAGGGGCATTCCTGCGAGAGAGTATTCCCTGCTCTGATCGCGACTTGGTATGCATCGAGCTCAATTGAGTCTGCCTCGCCACTCTCGCTCCAGAAGAGCGCTCATCTCGTATTGCGCCATCGAGAGCCAGCGGCGGTACTCTCGGGAGTCCTCCGGACGCCTTGAGAACGATGCCAGAGGAGGTAGGTCATCCGAAAACGAAGCCCCTAGGTCAGAATGCGAGATTCCCCACAGGACGAGTCCCTCTGCTGGTGCTCGACCCAAATCCAGGCTCACCTCAGGACTAGTCAGGGCCGATTCAAGGTCAGAGACTGTGATCCTCCCCGATGCAATTCCGGAGAACGAGGATGCCACCCTCCTGACTTGATTCCAGATGAAGGACTTGGCCTTGATGGAAAATCCGACCAGCCTTCCTCTTTCGGACAGCCATGGAACGCACTCGTCTACAGTTCGCACGGGATTAGTGCCTTCCTCCAACCTACAGAGGTTGGAGAAGTTGTTTCTCCCCTCCACCATGGAGCAAGCATCGGAGAGAACATCGGGGTCGTTCTCGAATGGCCACTCCTCTATGACCTCGAGACGATACAGGTACCTCCGAGATTGGACGTACCTGACCTTCGAGTCCGCTGGTGCTCTGTTGACAGATATTGCCATTGCCCCCAGGGGAAGGTTGTCGTTCAGCGCCCTGATGATGGAATCCTCGCTGGTCTTCTCGGAGACCGATGTGGGCAGGTCTATCCGCGCTAGGTTCATTCTGACGCTGACTCCGGCATCAGTTCTGCTCGACATCTCGAGGCACCCCTCCGACCACCAAGTCAGTCTACTGAGGGCCTGACGCAGAGATCCTTCGACAGTCCCGACGTCTGGCTGGATCTGGGATCCGTGGAAGGCATGGCCGTGATAGCCGATAGCGACCAGGAAACGGTCGCTCAGACGAATGCCCCCCTACTCGGTCTGGAGGTACTCCAGTGCCTCCTCGGCGGAGGCGAAGCCCATGCCGAGAAGAGCGAACTCGACCGCTATGGGGAGGAACTGCTTGGCGAATTCCTCGCTCCTGTCGAAGTTCGTCTTGAAGTCGATGTTGTCGGTCAGCATCTTGGCTGCCTGGTAGAGGTCCTGAGTCACATCGAAGTCGTCCGAGGAGTCACCTAGTTCCTTGAGCTTCTTGAGCTCCCTGATTGCCATGGGTATCCTGTCGAACTCAATGAGCGCGTTTGCGTAGGCTGCTTGGTACTCAGTGCTCTCTGAATCCAGTGCTGCGGCCTTCTTGAAATATGCAGCGACCTGGCCCTCGTTGATTCTGTCGTTACCCTTCTCGTCAAAGTTTCCGTTATCCTGGATCTCAAAGAGTGCTGATTCGGCCCAACCGTGGTAACCTGCTGGGTCATCGCGATTGGAGCCAATATGCTCTTCAAAAATCTCCATGGCACCCATGAAGTTCCCCTGCGTAATGCACTGTGCAGCCTTAGTAATCGTATTCTCATCTGACATAATGGTCCCATTATCGGTGAAAGGACTTAGGGTTATGAACGGTGCGGAGCACTGGGCAGAGAAATGCTATCCAAGTAGGTTATTTTTTCACGACCGATCGATGTTCGAGTCCATTAGTTCGTTTATTAATCGGTAAACATCCATCGGGTGACGTATCCCATACAGACAATCGGCTGGATCTGTTGCCTCCACTATCCTATTCCTCTGAATGGTAATCCACCCTAGCAAGAAGGAAAGTAGTCTTCTTTTTCCCTTCGATTGCTCTCTAATTTCGGAAGTGGTTACTGCATTGATTCCAAGTGACTCCACCTGAAGGCCGACGCCAGAGCCGGTGATGACGTGTATGTTCCCATATCCAAGTAGGCGCCCCAGGATAGTAGGGTCGGCCTTGAGATTCTCCACTTTTTGATATGAGATTCCATGCGCACTGGTTTCGAAGTACAGGAAGCTCTGACGGATGTGAATTCGTTTGTCGGTAATTGCGTACTGGAAGGAGCGTTGGTATTGGAGGGTAAAGGTCACCATCACAAGGAACGAAAATATCCCCAACAGTGCGAACCAAGAGAAATTCCACATTGGAAGTGGATTTGTGAACTCAGAGCCGACAAAACCCCCTATCCACTCAAAAATATCCATCAATTTCCAAAATATGGGGATAGAGCAGGTCACTAGAAGCCATGATGTTGTCCAACCGCCCGAGGTTGAGAAGTTTGCATAGTGATTGATCTTGGTAAGCAGTAGCATGCAGATTACGAAGCCCATAACTCCAGTCGTGTCGATTAGCCACATGACTACGGAGAGCAAGAAGTTGGCCTGACCTTCTCCGTCAGGGGAGTCTAGCATTTCTCCGAGGAAGAAGACTACGTGCACCAAGAGGACCGTGAGTGCTAGAATGTACTTGTCTGCCATCGAGGCGGTTGCTGGTCTGCCTCTCCAAATTGGAGTTTCGGATTCGGTAATCTCTGGAAAATCCTTTCGAGCAGAAGATGAGTCGATTTCAGATTTGAATTGCTCAATAAATTGTGACATCTAACTTCCTCGAAAAGTGGTTATTTCTAAGAGATTGTGAATCAATGCAGGAACCCCCATGAATGCTCTGCGTTTCCATGTATCCACTGATAGTCCTCTAGAGACCTAGTTCCCTCTTTGTCCCTTATGGAAAGGGAGAATACCTCGAATGGATACTCGTTGTAAGTGAGGTGACTCACTAGCCCCCCTCTAGTTGGTTGATCGAATGTCCATCTTGCTCGGCTCACTGCTCTGATTCCCATCAGGACCTCAGTATCATCGTTCCAGACTCTGATTTTGAAATTAGGAAGCAAGTTCCCGTGAGAATCCAAGAGGGCTTGATCGGACTTCTGCAAATCAACCTCACAGTTGTCAAACTCCTCGGTTCTGCCCCTGGCCCTATCATGGAATGTGCCGGCAGTTTTCAGTGGAACTCTGAACGTGTCCCTCTTTCGCCATGGCTTGTCATCCTTGGCAGTCGATAGAGGAGTAATGTGAGGCATGAACCAATCTAGGTAGGATCCATCGTCAAAGTGTACCATCCCCCAGAACCAAGGGACTGAAGGGGCCTGCACGGTGACCTTCTGGAAGTATGCCGAACCTTCGAACTCTTCATCGTCGACAACGAGATGCGCCTTCATCCCCTGGAGCCTGAGTATGTCGTAGCCCATCCCTAGGGCTATCTCGTTGTTCCTGTATGTGAGTTCGCTCGGAGGGCCCCACCAAGGTGTGAGATGAGCATCGAATTTGGAAGGTGCCCCTCTTGAGCGGGCATCCTTGTCGCTCGACAGGCTGAGCCACATTGATTCGTTCCCTGGATTCATGCCCATCGAGAGGTCCTCTCTGTCTATTGGGACGATTGCCCCGGCCCCGAGCCCATCTCCATCCCCGGGCCAGAGTGGGTGCTCGTCGCTAACGACTGCCATGCGACGCTCGCGCATGGTCAGTGGCTCGTGCATCTTCTCGCCATCGTACCACCACGCACAGACCATTCCAGGGATGACGAAGCCTCCGTGGTCGTCCTTGTGCATCCTCGAGCCGGGCTTCCACCAGTGCCCGCTCACCCTGACCGCCTTCGTCTCCTTGGTCGACCAGAGGGTCATCAGTTGGCGGGATCTTTTCGGATTGTTCGGATCTGGGATGAGAATCAGGACCCAGTACCACCACCATGAGAGGCCGTGGATCGGAGGCATCACGTCCAAACTCCAGAGGGATGAGAAGTCTCCCTCGAACTTGGTTGGATTATCCAGCAAGGCCATCACATTATCTCCCTACGGCTGAAGACTGACTTGGCGATGAAAATCCATGCGACGGAGACCAGCAGAAGGACCGCCAAGCTGTTCAGAAGGGCGATTCCCGCAGATGCGGTGCCTAGCGTATGTACTGGGGGCTGCCAGAATACAGACAGTCCCGAGTCGATCTCGAATGCCCTGTCCATTTCGGCCCACTGGATGGTGTCTGGCCAGGCGAGGAGGACGACTGCATCAATCATCTGGAGGGCCCAGTGGGATATCGAGACGCTTGCCACCGTCCAATTGGGATTGAGTATGGAGAAGCTTCCCATCATGAATTCCCATATTCCGAAGACGATGCACAGGTAGACGCCATACTTGGGAGAGATCAGGCCCATGGCATTGAACATCGACCCATAGGCAGCAAGAACTAGAGTGGTGGCAGCCCCTATCCCTATCCAAACGGGAATGTCTGAGATACGGATTAATTGGTCCCCCGGGCCCAGGATCGACGAAATCAGCCCCACGATAAGGGAGAGTACGATAACGTAGCTGCCTGAGATTGCCAGATAGCCCGTCAATCGGTAGATGATGAATTCGGCTCGATGTATCGGCTTAGAGAGGAGGAGGTGAAGGGTTCCGTTCTCAGTCTCGTCCCTCACCAGGCCAAGGGATAGGAACAGCGGGATGAAGAGACCGAGTAGGATGACGAATGCCATCTTTCCGACTGCGATGACGAATGTCCGATGGCCGAGCTCACCTATGTATTCCTGCTCGTCTGGATCCTCGTCGACTAGGTCGTCCGCTTCGATTCTTGTTACAACACCGTTTGATGCGATCCATTGGACGTCGCATCTGATACCATTCCCATTGTCATCGTCCCCATTGCCTTCGTTTGCAGCTAGACAATCGCCGTCGTCATCGAACCCATGGCTGCCGGAGATTCTGGCCTCCGATGGGCAGTCGACCCGGCTGTCCTCCCAACCTGGTCCTCTGAGGATGAAAGCATCAAAGCAGTCTATTCCATCTTCGTTGATGTACATCTCGGGAGGTTCTGGTTCGACGTATACCTCCTCGGTCCAGAATCCCCATGAGAGGTAGTAATTATCTGGCACGGTGGCAATCCCCTCACCCCTCCACTTTCCTGCCACGTAGTACGTGGTCATACCATCTCCATCATCGTCTCCTAGGTCACAGGCATCGGCCCGGATAGCGTCAAGGATCTCTTCCAACTCCCAATCAGAGCAATCGGTCAGTTCTGGTATGCCTTCCTGGTTCAGCTTCCAGTCTACGTGGGAATCCCACCATTCCCCAGCATATTGGTCGTCAACCCATGATGCCTCGAAGAATGCGCTGCCCTCCCATGACTTGTTGCCAAATTCTGATCTGTCTGCATCGTTCCAGTCTATATCGCTCTCAAGGATGAAGACGCTGGCCCCGGGAAACAGGTCAGAGTCCCAGTCGGGTGTACCGTACTTCCTCTCTTGGCCCATTGGATATCCATCGCCGTCATTGTCCTCGCTGTCCCCATCGTTATCGATGGGTTCGAAGGACTCCCTTACCGAATCGATGTAGAAGATCAGAAGTAGGGCCATCAGGAGTGCCCCGACGCCCAATACCACCCATGTCGATATTCGATGCATAAGTTGTCTGATGGTGAGTTCGATTACGGCTCCTGCCTTCCTGTCCATCCTGGTCCAAACCGTCTCGAACAGAGACTTGCCCTTTCGGTCCATCAGCTGCCCTCCTTGATTAGGTACCCCAAGAGGGAGTCTAGATTGTCATCCGGATTCTCGATGCTCGTGATCTTCTGGTTAGAGCTTACGACTATCGAGGGCAGGACTGCGTGAGCTGCGGATAGATCATTTGTTTGGATTTCCAGTTGGCCTTCTCCGGGGAACCTGACGCCGAAAACCGGTTCCTCGGTTACAAACAGGTTAGCCAGACTTCTGGGATCCTCGCAGTTGATCAGTATCCTATGGGGATGCTTGTCCAGGAGTCCTCTAATCGCATGCAAATTTCCGATGGCGAGCAAACGGCCATTGTGGAGAATCACGATCTGCTCAGTGATCCGCTCTATTTCCTCAAGAATATGGCTTGAGATTAGGATTGTCTTACCCTGCTTACCCAACTCGCGAATGACGCTCATTATGCTAGTCCTGGCTAGTGGATCGCACCCATGCAGAGGTTCGTCGAGGATGAGCAAGTCTGGATTATGTACCAAGGCGTGGGCGATCTTCACCCTCTGCCTCATACCCTTGCTAAACTTGCCTAGTTCCTTGTGCATGACATCTGTCAGGCCTACGAATTCGAGGACGTGTGCAGACCTTTCTGTTGCTTCCTCCCTGGTCATGCCATGTAGTCTAGCTAGGGTGGTGACGAAGTCCAGTGCCGTCATCCACTCGTAGAGTTTCTCTGATTCGCTGACATAGCCGACTCTCCTGTAAGGGGATGTGTTTTTCCAAGGGTCTACTCCGAAAAGTCTGACAGAACCCTGACTGGGCCTAATCCTCCCCATCATTAGCTTGAACAAAGTGGACTTGCCAGCCCCATTGGGACCCAAAACGCCAGTCACGCCACCATCAATCGCCAACGAAAGGTCGTTAATTCCAATCACCTGTCCGTACCACTTCGAGGCCTGATCGATGAGGACCGCTGGTGGGTCTTGTTGCTCCATTGTCATTCCCTAGTGACCTCCAGTGAAGTGACTCGGGAGACGAGAAGCCATATCGAAACGGAGTTCATCGCCATCAGGGACACCACCGAGATTGACACGGGGTGTTCGTAGTTAGAGGGGATTCCCAGTAGGAATTGCCCTGTATGAGCAAGGCAGTCGTATGGGCTCATTGCGTACATGAAGGTGGTTCCGAACTGGAGCTCGATCAGTAGCGAGACTAACTTAGTACCATAGATTATGCTCAAGAAACCTATCGCTGCGAAGAATCGACTTTGGCTGATACTGGAGAGTGCTAGTCCGATTGAAGTGTAAGTGATGACCAGAATGGAGCCCGCAAGCATTCCTCTGAGGAAAAGTGGGAGCGTGTCGGCAAGGTATGCCCAGCCCTCTGCCTTGAACACAATTGCACTTGTGTAGTATGCAAAATACGAGAAAATTATGACGAATCCGAGGATTATTGCCACGCTTAGATACTTCATGGACGTGTAATCTAGCCTCGAAATAGGCCTTGAGAAGTATATCGCACTCGTCCCATGCTGCCTGTCATCGGAGATCATCCCTCCAACGACGACTGCTGTTAGAAGTGGCCACATGCATAGATTCCGGGGGAAGTATCCTAGGACTTGTCCCCACAGGTTGTATCGATTAATCCCCCACATCTTCTCGAAGAAACCCCCCTCATCGCCGATAAATGATGATAGGAACAGCATTGGTATAGGTGTCAGAGAAGCTAGGAAGATAATCAAAATCAGGAGTCTGACCATGGGGTGGTATTGCCTATGCCCCTTGCTGGTGAAAACGCCGTAAACGTGATGCCTGAAGATGGCATAGTTCCTCATCCACCTCGGACCGAGTTCGCCGTCCCATGGACGGTAAGTCTGCTCGAAAATCTGTCCGAGGGACGCTTGGGATTTCGCCACAACAGCAGTCGCTTCCTCGTCCCCATCTCCGGAGCCGAATGCAGCATCCATTCGAGTCACCTCTCCTTCGAGGTCGACTTGCTCTTCGGGCAATCAGTCACCTCCGGTGTGTTCGACCGTCATCAGGTCCTCTGTTCCCTTGATCTGCTCTCCCAGCTTATCCATCACCAAGAGGAAGATGTCTTCCAGATCCGGTTCGTATTCCTTCATTTGACGAACTTGTACTCCGGCCGAAACGGCGGCTTTGAGTGCCTTGTTGATTGTGGAGTCGTTTTCCACCTTGATTCGGATTACCCTGCCGAGCCTCCTAGTTTCTAGGCCTATGGAGGAGAGTTCCTTTTCCATCTTGCTAGCCCCACCCCATATGACCATCTCAATCTCCTTGTCGACTTGCTCGACAAGGTCCTCAATACTGCTCTGAATCACTATCTTCCCTTTGTGAATCATCACTATGCTGTCACATAAATCCTGCACGTCATCCATTACGTGGCTGCTCATCAGAACGGATCTCTTTCCCTCTCGGACCGTTCTATTGAGGGTCTGGAGCATGAATTCTCTTGCTCTCTGATCTAGGCCATTTGTTGGCTCGTCGCATATCAGGATATCAGGGTCGTGGACTAGTGCGCATGCTAGCTTAGTGGCTTGGAGCATTCCAGTGCTGAATGTCTCTATCTTCCTGTATCTCTGGTCCTTGAGACCGACGTACTCCAAGACCTCGTGGGCCCTTTGGGTCGCATTCTTCGGGTTCATTCCCAGGAGTTCTCCAGCGTATCTGACATGATCGACTGCGAACAAATTTGGGTCGAGAGCGTTGTACTCCGGCATGTACCCTATCTTAGATCTGATCTGTTCGCCCTGGGTCCGAATATCGTATCCGAGTACCGAGCCCTCTCCTGAGGTGGTGGTGATTAGCCCCAGAAGGCACTTGAAGAGGGTGGACTTTCCTGCTCCGTTTGGACCCAGAATACCTACTGCGCCCCTGGGTATCTCCAGATTGATGTCATCCAGAGCCAAATGGGGGCCGTACATCTTCCGCAGGCCCTTTGCGGTGATGATCGGGAGTTCAGAGAGAGAGTCGTCGTCGATCATAGGCTGACACCGACTCCCTACGGGAGTCATGCCGTGGTCATGCGCCAAACACTTGAATGAATCCCCGGAGCGTGCCGTTCACTGGTCCTGCTTCATAGCGCCTTCCCTGACCTTGACAGCGACTCCCTTTCTTAGAAATGACATCTCCAGATGCGTAGTTATCGGAGTTCCATGAGCGACCAAGGCACCATTCGAGTCTACCACTATGCATGGCTGACCGGGAGTCAGATGTGAGTCGGCTCCTGATATGTATCCGTGCATCACGTTCCTCCCCTTGCCCACGAAGGGGACGGCGTCATCGATGATGCACACTCGGGGGATTCCAGGGAAGTCTGAGGCTTCTTCACTCGAACCGAACTCGGGAATCGGAGAGGAATTCAGTTCGTTCGCAACCGATGCACCGTGAGTGGTCAATGAGATTCCGCCGTCCGTTAGTCTCGGAGAGAGTATGTGCTTCCCACCCGAATTAACATTCACCACTCGGTCGGTACGAGATTTCCGACTTGTCATTTCATCAGTTATTTTGCATCCATCAGAGGGGTTGATTGCGCACAACAGGGCCAGCTTGTCGACAATGGAGCATCGATCTAGCCACTCTCTCACGCCTACTGCTTCAGGGTGCTCTTCCGTTTCTTCTCGAGGGATGATGCGGACAAGGGGGGTTTCGGAGAGTCCGAACTCTTCGAGTGCCTCGATAACCTCAAGGTCGTCGAAAATAGGGTCCCATATCCCGTCTGGCCCTGTTAGGTGACACCATGGTGAGAGATCCTCTAACGAGAATGGGATGGGGCCTATTGGAGTGGAAATCATCACGACCGTTCGTGGCTCCTCTGCCAGTTGCTCGATAACTGACCCCAATGCGGAGATTCGCCATGGCGGAGGGGCACCCTCGATCAATAGGACCTTCTCAGGAGGACCTGAAGTCGAGTCCCACCAAGAACCGGGCACTCTCCACCTAGTAGCCAGAAGTGCTTGGATGTGGAGGATGTGTGGTCTGAAGTTGATTTCTTCGCCAAGACCCTCTCCCCCTCTCCTAAGTGGATTTGTGGAGGCTATAATCCGAAGAACAGAGTCTCCCACTGGGCCGTCATCCGGGTCATCCAATTGCTCTTGTAACCAGACGAACGCCTCTCTCAGATGTGGGGATGAATGGCTCCTTTTCTCAGCTAACTCCCAGATAGTCCCGTTGCGGATTGCCTCTCGGCACCTTGCCAATTCAGCCTGTGTGACTTCCAGGTTGTGCTTGGCCAGAATTATTGATCTCTCGTCCTTTTCCATTTCTCGGACTATCTGAGGTGTTGTTCCGAAAAGTACGTGCGAGTGGAATGGCCATTCCTGTATGTCACCCAACTTCACCGTACCTCCGGGAGTCAGCAGACGATCGTCTCTCGCGAAGATTGCGTAAGCAGCGCTATCGAACATGTCCACTCCCAGGGCGATTGCCATGGGGAAAAGCATCGGATGACCGCATCCAAAGAAGTGAACTGGCCTATCAGGGGGGAGGTGTGACTTGGAAGCGAGTAGTATCTCGAAGAGTTCCCGATATCTCTGCTGTTCCATAAGGGGGACAATCCCTCCGATTGGGTGTACAGTGAACCCTCTTCCTTCACTCTCAGCTGAACTCATGAGGAGCGAGGATTGGGCCCTGAGGTCAGCATGTGTCCCTCCCTGAATTGGGCCATTCAGGAGCATCTCAGATCCAGCGACCGAAAGTGAGGGTTTTGCACGGTTTGCCGTCTCCTCTACAGCCCCCTCCAACTCCTCTCTGGTCATGTCTGGCCTTCCAAAGACATCGAGCATCGTGCCTATGTCTACTCCCATGTCCCTCTGGAATGTCACTATCTCCTCCGGACCGACCTCAACATCCCCATAAACGTAAGACTGGAAGGTTCCGGAGTCTGTTACTACCGCACCTGGGAAATCAAGCAACGAGTGAATTCCCTCCGAAAGTGCCTGCGTGCGGAGATCTTCGTGCTTCCAAATCACGTACGAGTTTGTAATCAAGGCCTCGATTCCGTATTTTTCCCACATCTCTCTGGGCTCAATTGTCCTGATATTAGGATTGATGACAGGGAGTAGCATTGGAGTGGTGATTGGCCCGTGCTTGGAATGAAGTCGGCCGATTCTGGCTGCTCCGTCCCTCTTCGTAATCTCGAAAAGACCCCAGTCCTGTTCCCTGCAGGGTTCAGGTTCATTGCGTGCGGTCATGGCCCTTGCAGGGAGTAGTCGCCATCAATCCTCGGTCGAACGTGCCTCGACCCTAAGTGACACTTCACCATCTGAAAGAGAGAGTGAGACTTCGTCCCCCGTGTTCACTCGAATAGTTGGGTCATCCCGGAATCCATGAGCATAGGGGACGTTTAGTAGGGAAGCGGCTGGGAGCGTGAGTGGGCAGACATCTCGATTAATGATGGCCATGGGACCGTAGCCAGTGTAAATTAGACCCATCAGGACGAAGGGGGCAACTGTGGAGCCGGAACCCTTCGGATAGATCAAAACGGTATCCTTGATGGGGACTCCATCTAGTGGGTGACCTGGTTCCTCTATCACTCCGGTGTCCTTGTTCACATACCCAAGGTACGTGATAGGTACGTCAGTGACCAAAGCCTTGCCAGAAACCTTCCACTGAGTCTGGCTTGGAATGCCTCTGCCCATTGACTCGAATGGAGAGTCCTGATGGGTCTTCGAAGTGTGAATTGGCGTTGCAGAATGCTCACCTAGCACGGGAGGAGGACCGTCTACTAGTGAGTTGTCAAATGCGTGAGCGACGCATTCGATGATTGGAGCAACGCTGGTGGGAATGCGATTCAAGCCACTAGTCAGGTAGTGTTCCGCCTTGAGAGAGTTAGTCAGAAGGTGGTTGTATTTCGAACGATTGTATGGAGTTACCTCTGGACAGGTGTCTCTTAGCACAAGTGCCCCTGCCTCCTCGAGCAAGTCTAACGTCCCATCTGCGGAAATCAGATCATAATTGTGAGAGCTCATGAACAACCATAGCCTATGATCACGTATGATCTCTCCCAACTCCATCCTTGCCCTAACAGCTGCAGCTGTTTCTCTGGCCTCTCCCACACTAGCTTGGGGGCATCCGATAACCACCAAATCGACCCCTCCTCTTGGGGAGAGGTCCCTGTACCTCTGATCGAGGTCTGCCTCAGTGAACGTGACCTCGCCCTGGTAAGAGTTGATTTCTGGGGCATCAGACGTGATTCCATCAGCCCAGAGCATTGGGCAGCCGTAATTGGCTGCCGAAGCAGTCAATGCCTTTTGCATCTCGAAGCTTGCCCTTGGAAGACCTATAATCCTAGGCATCAGCCCCCAAGGGAGATCCCAAGTTGGCATTATCTGCTTCCCAATCCAATCTCCAAGAATGCTCCAGTCGGTTAAGTTTGACATCTCTGCCTCGACATTAACCAGGACATTCGGCTTCCTGTTTGATTCTAGGTGCAACCCCCACTTCGGAGCCCAGCCAGTGAGAGCGGATGCTAGGGCGGAGAGCCCTGACTCTCGATTTGTCACCAAGGAAGTATAGGAGTTAGAGAAGCAAACTGCGTTAGATTCCGCCCAAGACCCTATGCCCTCAGAACTCTCTATTCCCCGGTCATATGGTGTGCAAGACAGGGTTGCCTCAATCCCCAGTTCGGAGTAAGAGTAGATAATCTCAAACTGCTGCTCAAGGAAGTCAGGGTAGTCAATCCCCATCTCTTCCATCTTCTCATGATCGCATCCAGCCGAGTTCAGGGTGGTTGGGATAGAGACTACACCTAGAGGATCTCCTGAGAGATCTGAAAGGAATCTCCTTAGCCCATGGCCACCAGTGATTACACTGACACCTGAAACATGCGCATTGTTGACTGGAATATACTCAGAAGCGCCTGCTGTAGAGGCCAGATCGACTACCAGACGAGCGGCCTTCTGCTTGGTTGGACCCATTGAGCCATCCAGCATAGATTTGAGTTGAGAGGGGATTCCCACAGTGCATGGTCGAAGCGCCGCACCTTGAATGCCACGCCGAATGTATCCCACAATTCCATATTCAGCAGCAACCCGCTTCTCGCTGAGGTGCAGGTACGAAGGAGACCCTGTCGACGTCTTTTGTGTTCCTTAACCTGGAAACGATTTCCCTCAGCGAGCTGGCGACTCCCTTAATTTGCAATGTGTCAACACAGGTGTGACTCCCAGTGAGGCAGTTGTGCTGGAATGAGGACACTTCTACAGAATGAGAGTGTCTGATGTCTAGAATCTTTGATTCCACTCCGTGTTGGTAGAAAATTACCATCACGCCCTCTGTTTCCGAGTCGTCATCCATGAAACTGAGATCCCCACGACTGGAGTCGGCGAAGTGAAGACTGGCGTCCCTAAGGAACATACTCCTGTTTTTGTAACCAGTTTCCTCAATCATAGAATCAAGGGATTCGAGGAATTCGTTGTCACTGCTGAAGGAGATTATCCGGGTCATGACGCAACGACAGAAAGCTAAATTAATAACATTTCTTAAATATCTATTATTTTCTCGGCGATGTAATGGCTTTGGAGAGCGCCCCTATCGAACTAGCCGCATTGACGCTGATTCTAGCACTAATTGGAGGATTGGCCCCAATATTGAGTAGAATCAAGGAGGATCGAGATATTTTGCGCAGGATTACTGGCGTGGCCTCTGGCATTCTTCTGGCATCGGCCATCCTTGTGGTGATTCCAGAGGGTTTTGAGCTTGCAATGGAAGAGCACGACAAGGGGGTTCACGAGGAAGAGGAGGCAGGACACGAGGAAGAGGAAGGTTTGGAGGGCCTGATTATCGGAGGTGCCATACTGGCCGGATTCATGATGATGCTTATTCTAGAAGGATTAGGAATTGGTCACGCCGTCCACGAAGAACACCACAATCACGAGGGAGATTATGGGCACGAGCACATCCATCATAGGAATTCGCCGTGGATTATCATCCTCGGCCTATCCATACATTCTGCCGCCGACGGTCTGGCGATAGGTTCCGCTGCTGCCGGAAGCTCTGAGGCAGTTACGGCAATTGTTGCACTCGCAGTCCTAATTCACAAGGTCCCTGCGGCGTTTAGCCTAGGGGTATTCTCAACCCACGAAAGGAACGAAAGGAACGACTCAATCAGAGACGTAGTGTTGTTCTCTGTCACCACTCCTGTGATGATAATGATCTCATTCTACGCTCTAGAAGGTCTCGATGAACACATGATTGCCCTTGCAATTCTATTCGCAGGCGGTACATTCCTGTACGTGGCTACAGTAGATACCCTTCCCGACATCCACAACCCAGAGACAGGAAGAGAGGCTCTGGTTAACGTCATCATCGGAATCGCCCTGATGATCGTGATACTCTATGGTGCTGATGCTGCGGGACTAATCGAGCACGGGCACGACTAAGTGCGACAAACCCGGCATCGAAATGAGTTTGCATGGACGAAGGAGAGAGTAGGACTCTGAAGGCTAGGATTCTTGAAAGTAGGGCATTTCGGGCTTTCTTGGTTTTCTCTGCCTTTCGTGCGGTCTATGGGGCAGGGATACTGGTTGTCACATATCTTCTTGCGACTAGTGAAGATACCTCGATGTGGGCATCGGTAGCCTTCCTACTAACTTCCATGGTATTCTCAAGGGTTATTTTCCGAGCTATCAAGAAAAAGTGGCCTGAGTTATTTTCATAGAGACTCACCAAGCCTCCTCATTATCGTGGTTGCAGACTCCACGCTTTCGATGGTGTCAACACTCTTCCCCGCGGACCATATGTCTGATGACTTTGTGCCCTTGGACATCTTTCTCCACATTCTGAATGAGATTGTGTTCAGCAACCACCTGGTTCTGTGCTTCAACCGTCCTGAAAGAAGGATCCTAACTAGCCAGGAGTTCTCCCTACGATAGTTTGGAGTTTTGATTACAGAGACGGGGATTCCTGTCAGTTTGACGGTCCAATCGATGTCCTCCTCGTTCGCCCCGACTATGGCCTGCTTGTACCCATCAGGCATTGAGCACTCATCGGTTGCGATGAAACGAGTGCCCATCTGGACCCCGTCATAACCGATCTGAATCGCCCTCTTCAACTCCTTCTCGCTTCCTATGCCACCTGCGCAAATCAGAGGGAGTCCAAGATCAGAAAGTGATTCGTACATCTGCTCCATGCTGTCAGTACCTAGATGACCCCCCGCTCTGTTATTCACGCAAATCAGACCATCGACACCGCACTCAACTCCCTTCTCTGCATGGAATCTGGTTGTTACGTCGTGATAGACGAAGCCACCCCTTGGGTGCACCTTCTCGCAAACCCAGTCGGGTTTACCCAAGGACGTCACGAAGAATCTGATTCCCTCGTCCAGTGCTATGTCAATCCACTGGGACATCCTCTGTAGGTACTTGTCGTTGCCCTTCTCAATCAGGGCATTGAATCCTAGTGGATTATTGGTTTTTGACTTGATGTACCGTATTCCCTCAGTCAACCCCTGATTCAGGTCTGGCTCGTCATATCCATGAACCACAGTCAGAGATACTGGTTGGATGATCGCCATTCCCCCGCCATTGGCTGCTGCTGCAACCAGATCGGGATTAGAGCAAGGATACATGGCTCCGCAGATTATTGGGTATTCTATTCCTGTGTGCTCGATAAGCCTATTTCCTACCACGCGAATCAATTACTCGGAAGAAAGGATGAGAAATAACTGTTGATGAAAATGAGTTCTCCCTGAAATTACTCAAATAGTGCTATTCATTGGATGGTGCATGGTTGACTTCCGACTCAGCGAAGAGCAGATGATGATTCGTGACATGGCTAGGGAATTCTGTGACGAGGAAGTGACTCCCAATGCAGAGGAGTGGGACAAGAACGGAACTTACCCCAAGGAGGCGATTTCGAAGGCCCACGAGTTGGGTTTGCTGAATGTGACAATACCGGAGAAGTACGGTGGGGCCGGGATGTCTACAGTTGATGAGATGATTATCTGTGAGGAGCTCTCCAGAGGCGATCCTGGTTTTGGCACGGCCGCTTACCACACTATGTTGGCATCATTCCCAATCCTGACTGGAGGTACTGAGGAGCAGAAGTCGGAATACCTGGGAAGGACAGCTTCAGGGAAGCTGGCAGCATATTGCGTGACTGAGCCGGATGCGGGTTCTGACGTCCAGTCTCTGAAGACCGAGGCAGTTAGAGATGGTGATGAGTACGTGATCAACGGCAGCAAGGCATGGATCTCTGGTGCTGGATACGCGGACTGGTTCTTCGTCCTGACCTACACTGACAAAGAAGCCGGATATGGGGGCCTTAGTGGATTCATCATCGATGCGGACTCGCCAGGAATAGAGCTTGGCAAGAAGGAGGAAAACATGGGTCAGAGGTGTTCTGACACCAGAGGCGTGAATTTCACCGATGTAAGAGTACCTGTATCAAATCTAATCGGAGGAGTAGAGAATGGCGGATGGATGAATGCGATGAAGGCTTTTGACCACTCGAGGCCAGCAGTGGCAGCGGCCGCAGTCGGAAATGCCAGAGGCGCGATGGAAGAAGCATGGACCTACGCCAAGGAGAGACGAACTTTCGGTAAACCGATTTCTAAGCACCAGTCGATTTCATTCATTCTGGCTGACATGGCCACCAAGATAGAAGCCGCTAGGCTCCTTACTCTCAGTGCTGCCAATGCACTTGACTTAGGGGAAAGGGCAACTCTGAAGTCGGCACATGCCAAGAGGTTCGCTGCGGACATGTGCATGGAGGTCACTACTGATGCAGTCCAGGTGCTCGGGGGGTACGGTTACTCCGAGGAATACCCCGTCGCTAGGAGAATGAGGGGTGCTAAAATCTACCAGATATTCGAGGGAACTAGCCAGATTCAGAGGATGATCATAAGCAGGGAGTTAGAGAGTTCCTTCTAGGCCTCTGAGTTTCTCTGTCTGAGTGCTTCAGCGGCAACTACTGCCATAGGCGCCTGTAGATTGTAAGAAGGCACGAAACCGGACATCGGGACTCTAATCACGGAGTCTGATTCCTCTAGTATCGGTTCTGAGATGCCGTCACGCTCACCTCCGACGACAAGAAGGACGTTACCTGTCAAATCCTCTTCCCAAGGCCCTAGATTGCCGGTGTCCTCAATGGAAATGACTCGGAAGCCGGCTTCCTTGGCCATTTCGACCAGTTTCTTCCCATCGACCCAGTGCACTGGCATGAATCTGTGAGCCTTCATCGATGCTCGTCTTGCTGCCTTCTTCTCGGCGTGATTCAGTGAGCCATCGACGAATACGGCCTGAGCACCACTGACCTCGGCCGTTCTGATAGTGAATCCAATGTTGACCGGATACCTTGCCCCATCCAGAAGCCAGCACAACCCTCCTGAAGATAGAACTTGTCCGACGCTAGAATCTGGTTGTCTGCCCACCAGGGCAAGTATAGAAGGGGGATTATTGCCGTCGTTGACTCGAGCCATCCTCCACATGTCCATCTTGGAGGACTCACGTACTGTGATTCCTTTTTCTTCAGCCAGTTTCCGGAGTCTGTCGGCTTCGGGGTCCTGTGAGTCTCTTAGGAAGAGGATGAGTGTGACTTCCTCGGAGTCTAGAGCAACGGATACCTCGGCTACCCCACATCGCTGCACGAACCACTGGTTCGGTTCTGGATTAATCTTCTTTCGGTATTACTCGCGTACAATTGTGTTGGCGGGAATGCCACCATAAGAGAGGAGTTCTTTTCTGGTAATCATTGGTGTCATCATGCTGGTGATACATGCATTCTGAATGACTTCGTAATTTGAGTATACAAGTTCCCATGGCGATAAAACGTCTGGGACAGTCAAGATAATGCTGGAGACCTCATGGCGTTGGCGTGTCTTCTGCTTGGCTGATAGTCGGCGGATATGCAAGTGCCATGGTGGCATTTGCGATTTGGGCACGACGTGATTTAGGGAAAGAAGACGAGTCGTACTACCTAGCTGGAAGAAGCCTCTCTGGGCCAATTCTCCTAATTACCATGGCGGCAACCAACTTCAGTGCCTTCACTGTGTATGGTTCGAGTGGGGCATCCTACAGAATCGGCCTATCCTTCCTGCCGATTATGGCCTTCGGAACTGGATTCATGGCGGTTTCGATGTACTTGCTTGGGAGGAAGGTCAGAGCTAGATCATTGGAGCACGGGGCAATTACCGCTCCCGAGATGGTGTTGGGCCAGACAGGGTCCCGTAATGCACAGCTCACCATGGCCTCAGTCCTCGTAATGGCTACAATCCCATATCTAGCCCTACAACCTCGTGCCGCAGGAATCGTTGTCTCAGCCCTCTTTGGAGGGCCAGAGTGGATTGGGGCCGTTCTAGTCACTGTCCTCGTAGTAGCTTACACCCTCACTGGTGGCCTGAAGGCAGTCGTTAGGACGGATGCTGTTCAGGGTGCGATAGCACTAGGACTTCTTTGGCTTGGACTAGCCATGGTAATCAACGATGCAGGAGGACTTGGCGTGGCAATGGATGTAATCTCATCATCCGAAGATACCGCGAGATTGCTAGGGAGGGAAGGGAACTACACCCTCCTGATCTGGACGAGCACCATGATTCTGTGGCTTTTCGCTGATCCGATGTTCCCTCAGTTGTATCAGAGGCTTTGTGCTGCGGAAAGTGACTTCGCGATAGGGAGGATGGCTACTCTTTACCCGGCTGTAGCATGGTTAGCCTTCCTCCCTCCCATTTTGATTGGCACATTGGGGCATCTGAACAATCCCGGCCTTGATAGAGCCGGGTCTGAGAACATCCTGCCGACCATGATCATGGAAGTCGGTGGAGAATGGCTGGGAGGGCTGGTGCTGGTAGCAGGCCTTGCAGCACTAATGTCCACGATGGACTCGCAGCTTCTCGCTACAGGATCACTGGTTACAAGGGATCTAGTTCCCAGGGAAATCCAGGGAAGTTGGTCGAGAGAATCGGTGATCATAGCCCTAGCTGTGCTAGGCCTGTTTCTTTCACTCTGGTCCGAACTGTCAATACTGGATTTGGGGCTCCTTGCCTTCTCGATGTACGCAGTTATGTTCCCCTCCGTTTTTGCCGCGGCACATTTCGACAATGTCGACGGGAGGGCTGTAATTGCATCTATAGTTGCAGGAGAGTCAGTCGTGTTACTGGCGGTGTTCTCTCCGGAGTCATTCGATGGGTGGTGGGTAGAGCCAGTGAAGGGAGCAGTTCCAACTTCAGTAATTCCATCTCTGGTGGCTGCCATTATTGGTTTGACCTCGGTGCAGTATGCATGCAAGAGGAAAATCGGATTCGGATGGTTGGGAGAAATTGGTTCTGGAGAAATGGCTCCCATGATCGGACTAGTGGCCGTTTTCGTTCTCGCTCAGGACTTCTGGTGGTGGGATGACGGTGAAACATGGGCACTAGGACTACCGAAATGGATTTGGTGGGCGGCATTGCTTTCTCTGGTCCAGACAGGCATAATGGCGAAATGGGTAGTGAAGGAGAGCTCCCGTTAGAGTCAAGTCTGATAGTGCTCCGTTGATGCCATGGGACTTGGCAGGGCTGTGTTGTTCGGATCTCTTGCAATTATCCCAGGAGCCCTTCTCTCCCTATTTGGGTGGATTCTGAGCGGAAGTCCGGAGGAGTGGAGTGCCACGCTCTGGTTGTCATGCTATGCCCCATTTTTCGGATGCATTGCTGCTGGTGCGATAATTGGTTGGAAGGATGAAAGGAGCCCGGATCTGGAGGCCTGAGATTGCGCCGGGCAGAGAAGGCCGGCATAATTGGCAGCAAACTCGATGAGATGTACCCGGAGACTCCCATTCCACTGGATCATGTCGACCCATATACTCTGCTGGTAGCAGTGATGCTGTCTGCCCAGACAACTGACAAAAAGGTGAACGAAGTTACTCCGAAGTTGTTCGAGGCTGCGGGAAGACCTGAGGAAATGGCCTTGCTCGAAGTGGAAGAAATTCACGGCATCATCCGTGAAATTGGATTAGCCCCGACCAAAGCGAAGAACCTCCGCAAGATGGCAGAACAGATTCTAGAAGACGGAGGGGGGGTGAGGCCTGACTGGGATTTCCTGGAGTCATTGGCCGGTGTTGGTCACAAGACCGCGAGCGTGGTTATGAGTCAGGCGTTCGGAGTTCCAGCTTTCCCTGTTGATACTCACATACACAGATTGGCAGCTAGGTGGGGGCTCTCGGATGGTAGGAACGTGTCTAAGACCGAGAGGGATTTGAAAGTCGCCTTCCCCGAGGGGTCCTGGAACAGGAGACACCTGCAGATTATCTACTTCGGGAGAGAGCACTGTCCCGCACTAAGGCACGACCTGAGGAGTTGTCCGATATGCTCGTGGGCCTCGACAAAGAAGAGAATTAGGAAAGAGATGGGTGATTGAAATGGACGAAAAGAGGGATTTAGGGACCAATATCTGCTTTGGTTTCAGCGAACCTCTATCGATATCTGCATCGGTCACTCTGAAATCGTATATCGAGTGATGGTAGCCTTCATGAGTCTGGTTCGACACGCGATTACATGGCAACAGTAGAACTAGCAGTTGGAGACAAGGCACCTGACTTCGAGGCCGAGATTACCGATGGGTCGAAGATTTCACTTTCTGAGATCCTCTCCTCGGGAGAGGGAGTTATTCTGTACTTCTACCCCAGAGATAACACTCCTGGATGTACCACACAAGCCTGTGACTTCAGGGATAGTTTTGGCAGGTTCGAAGGGAGTGGTTGGAAGGTCGTCGGAGTCTCGACAGATGGTGCCAAGTCCCATCAGAAGTTCATTGACAAGCACGAGTTACCATTTGACCTAATCATTGACAAGGAAGCTGTGCTTCACGAGTCATATGGCACTTGGAAAGAGAAGAACATGTACGGAAAGAAGTACATTGGGACTCTCAGATCGACGTTCGCAATCAAGTCAGACGGAATGATATCTTGGGTCGGATACGGGGTTAAGGCGAAGGGGCACGTGGACTCTCTGATTGAGGTTCTGAAGGTCGGATGATATGAGCATAGAAGAGCGACGAAATCTGGTTGTTTCATTCCTCAGAAAATGCGTCAGATATGCGAATGACTCGATTAGAAGAAAGACTGACAGAGGGGAAGAGGAAGAAGAAATATCCAGATGGGTCGCATATCGTGATTTCACGGAGCACTCGGTAATTGAGGTCTCCAATGGCGACCTTGATTCTTGGTTGGAAGAGGAATGATTCCTGATTTAGAAGTTAGTTGTCGATAGCGCGATCTAATGCGGGTGAGCCGAGTCTATGCTTGTGAGTGTCAACTCTCATCTTGGTACCTGCAATCATCAGGAGCGAGTCGTTCTCGTTGAGGGCGAAAACAGGGAGGTTTGTCTGATCTCCTAAGTCTTGGACCCTTCTGGAGCATACGGATTGCTGGCTAGGCATATGATTGAGGGAATTGAGATCGATAATCACCATGTCCCCCATAGAGAGGTTTCCCTCAACTCCATCCAACTGAAGTCTGTGGAGTCCATCTGGCTCCATGTAGATCACTCTCCGGGATGGTCTTGCTGTAACTCTCTCCGTCCTTTCCGACCACCTAGACTCGCCGAGGTCGTGGAACCGGTTACCGACCTTAGGTCCCGGTTCAGTCGCACCCATCCCCGCTCCTGAACTGACCTTTGGAGTTGTGTTCGGATTGGGGAGTCCAAGAAGCCGGAAGAGATTGACCACGGGCGGTCCGAGAGCTACTCCTCAAAGAGTGCTTCGATGTCTTCGGGGTTCAGCGTGGCTTTTGGTTCGCCGATACTCGGTGCCGGAGGCAACTCAGGAGAGGAGGTTGTTTTTGGCTTACTACCAGTGAGTTCCTCGAGAACCTCGTCTAATCCTTCCAATATCATGGCATCCTCTCGATGGTGTGTTATCTCAGGATCTGCTTCGAAAGGGCTAGTACTGTCCAATGATTTCCCGGGATCATCGAATGCCGCATCCATATCCATCTCCTCTGGCCCCTTGGGCGTCTTACTAGTCTCATTTTCAGTGTCCCTCATGATGGACCATGCGATCAACAAGATTGCTGCTAGAGCGAAAATGATGATTCCCAGACTGGATTGGATGGTTCCAGAGATGGTGGCTGGTTTCTCGGCCACCTCTAGGTCCATGGTGAATGAGTGGCTGGAGCTATCGTCCAATACAGTTAGCTGTGCCTTCTTCGGTCCGCCGGAATCATAGGAGAACTCGATCCACCTGCCAGTGTAATCGACATCGTTGGCAGGGTTGCCGTCTCCATCTGAGTCGACGGTGATGTCGATATCCCAGTGGAATACTAGGGAATCCATGTCAGCCTGGGAGTCGACCGTCCCGTTGGCTGAGAGGATAACCGAGTCTCCTTCTGTAGGGTTGGAAACGCTGGCTGAGGCAAAGGCCTCTGGAGGGGAGTTGATGACGACGAAAGAGAACTCCATCGATTTCGTTGCTCCGTCATCATCTGTGACGTGGAATATTACTGAGCCTGGGGCTGAAGACGAGTCAGGCCACGAGTGAACGAGAACACTGGACTGAATGTCGCAGTCATTTCCTACGTCCCCATCTGAGTCGGTGTCAGCAGAGGGGTCGAGGTCGAAACAGTGGACGAGGGTTTCTGAGTCATTACCGGTGTCCGATACCACTGGATTGATTGTGAACTCCTCGTCTTCCTCCAGATCGCCGAGGTTGGTCGACATAGGGGAAATTTCCGGAATAACGTTGACGACTTGGATTGGTACGATCAGGATTTCAGTTTCCTCTCCATCATCGTCGAAGACCTGCAGAGTCGCTAAGTGCATTCCGGATGAGTTGTATGAGACTCCCAACAGTGTACTCCTATCTCCTGTACTGGTGGAGTTTCTCTCAGGATAGTACTCGGCATCGGGTTTCCATACGTGGACCAGAGTATCGATGTCGTTTGACGAGTCATCTGCCTGACCCCAGAATGTAATCTCGTCACCCTCGTTGACCGTGAATACTCCTCGACTGTCGGGGAAGAGCCTCTCCTCGCCCAGATATAGTTCTGCGACAGGATTGGAGGGTGCGATATTTGTGACTTGCACCGAGTGTTGGACATAGGTAGTGGCACCGTCATCGTCTGTTGCCAGGACGCCAATGGTCAAGTTTCCCTCTACCATGGGTATTACAGTGCACGACTGGCCGACCTGGCCCTCAGAGCACTCTGCATCCCAGAGTATTTCCACTGGCGAGGATGGATTCCTTGTATCGTTGACACTGCTATCTATCACAGCGAATGTTATGGGAGTGGTGACCACTACCTCGCCCTCGTCTGAACCAATAGTCACCACCGGGGGACGGTTCTGCACGGTCACCGTTGAATATGTCGAGGATTCGTCGCTCTCGCCGTCTGTAACGAGGATTGTGACCGTGAAGACTCCATCATCGGCCCATGACCAATCGACAATGCAGTCATCATCCATGATCACTGCAATGGTTTCATCGACCTTTTCGATGTTGAACTCGCAGCCTACGGCACCACCATCTGAGTCGTAAGAAGAGCTGGCGTCCAGAGTCACAGTTTCGTGGGTGAGGACCTCGTTAGAGATTGAGAGGTCGGCGATTGGAAGGCCCCCAACGTAGAGAACGAAAGAGCCCTGGTTGTTGGAACGGTTCCCATCCTGGGAGATCTCCTCCTGAGGATCTACCTCGAAGAACAAGTAGACATTGCCATATGGATGTGATTCGGGTACGGTCCAGTTCACGGTTACCCTGGACTCCTGGAGGCTGTCAAGTGGGGGGACAGTGCCTGATACCTCTGAGCCATCGGGAGTGGTGACGACAATGGTGGAGTATGGGGATTGAATTAGGCCTCGGTTCAATACTGGAATAGAGAAACTCAGAATGTCGCCCGATATGGTCGTGAATCCGATAGAGGAGTCGAGAGTAACTTCGTTCCCGGTGGATGGCCTGAGCCTCTGAACCGTTACTGCTGATGATCTGGTAACCAGATCGATCTCGTGGACTTCGGTGTCGATCACTAGTGACTTGGTTCCGAGGATCTTGCCCTCCAGATGCGTCCATGCTATCAGTCCGTGACTACCTAACTCTCCAGCACCGTAGGTGTCGTCGGGATTACCTCCCGAGTTGAAGACCAGGTGGTAGGAGCCGTTTTCATCGGTAGTGAAATTCTGGATTTGCTGCTCAGACTCGTATCGGAACTGAAGATTCTGGTCCGCCACCCCTTGGCCTTGGTCTGTGACGTTGATCCATGCGGATATCGCGATGTCAGTGGGAGAGAGTGGGTACTCGACGTCTATCGAAATCTCCTTCCCTCTCGAGACTGGTTGGTAGCTAACTAGCTCGTGTACCGCTAAGAAACCGAATGCCTGTTCGATTGAGCTCTTCACTTCGCCACGGATAGATGGGCAGTACCAGTTGTATCCCATCTCGTCCCCATCCGAGTCATAGGCTGTCACGTTGAATGACTGGTAGCAACCGGGATACGCGACTCCGGAGTTGCCTTGGCTCACTACTGCCCAGCTGGTTGAGTTGGAATCGCTCGTGTCGTCCGGGATGTCAACGTAATTGCTAGAACCGCTGTATTCCGTATCCTGGTCGTAGTCCATTCCCCATGTCTCCCCAACCGAGAGGGGGAAATCGTAGTTCTCCAGAGGGGGTTCGAATGTGTTCTCCACACTCAGTACACCGATATCCTGCCTAAACCAAGAGGAACAACTTCCGAATAATAGCGGGTCGAAGTATACGTCAATCGTGACATCCTGGGAGTAAGTAGCCAAGTCTGAGACTCTGATTATCTCTGTTGTCTGCATATCAACGTAGAGGCAGCCATTGGTCCCATCGATCTCAATTGCACCGTCTGACTCGTAAGCACCTACTGATTCAACTTCGTATACGAGGGTTTCATTCCCTTCGATGTCTGACAGGTAGATGTCAGAAACGGTTCTGTCAAGGGATCCCTCCAGAGTCTCAACGTTCGTAGAGACACCGGAGTCCGCTACGAAGTCTGCCACATCGAGATAGCCGTCATACATCCAGTTGTCATTAACCCGCCAGTCTGGAACATCGGCAGTTCCCGTAGTTCTGGGCTGCGCTGATGCATCTTCTGAGTCAAGATGATGGTAGGAAAGATCTGCTACGGTCAGAGAACAAGCAATTGGAGCGAACGCAAGAGCAGCCACCATCAGCATGGCGTAGGAGGCCGGGCGCATGGCATTCGCATGCCGGTCTGCTCAATAACGTTGGTTCAAAGACTATAGTAGGTCGGCTAGTTCGTCTTTGATCTGTTCGACTGCCTCGAGAATCTCGTCCTTGTGTCTCGCACCGGTAATCACCATCTTGCCGCTACCGAAAATCAAGCAGACAACTTTTGGGTAATCAAGCCTGTAAATCAGCCCCGGGAACTGCTCGGGCTCGTATTCGACCTTGTCGAAGGGCAGGTGGAAGGTCAGGTTGTTCAGATTGAGTTTCCTTGGCAGTGCTGCTAGTGGCTCTCCTTCTAGGATTCCCCTAATTCGTGTGTCCTCGCCCTTTACTTCCTCGTCAGTGGCTGCCCTGATTCCACCATCTTCATCTATGATCTTGGTATTGATATCATCCATTCTCGCGACTGCGCCATAGTCCTCGGGATAGAACAGTGAGTAGGTTGCAACCATGTTCTGAACCTCTATTTCTACATTACCAGACTTCCCCTGAAACCAAATATGCTGGCCATCAGATTCGAGAGGGACAACCCAGCCTTCCTCAATTGTGTATTCCAAGTCATAGAATTTCTGTGGTTTGACGCCTATTACGTAGGTTTCTTTTTCTTTAGCAAGAATCCATCTGCTACCATCTTTCGAGCCTCCAGTGACCTCAACATTCATCCCTGTCATTACCATGCGATGCTCGTCCCCGAATTTGAGTGGGATTCCATCTGGACCATCAGGTGCGTAATTATCTGCATCTTCAGATCGAGTGAGTACACCTTTGTTGGCGTCGGTAACAACATAAATCCCGTTTTCACTAGGATTATTTTGCCCGGCGACAAGGACACGCATTTTGTTTTTCATCGACACTCCGTCGATTGTCATCTTCTTGCCGGTGTTTATGGTAGCGCCGACGCCACCCCGTAACTTGTCTCCGACTTGGATTTTCCTCTCACCAATGACAGTATCACCAGTTCCGTCCCTGTCTCGGTCCTTGTTTTTCTTCTGCTTTTCCTTCTCCTTTACCCAATACTCGGCTGCCTTTTTGACAATTGCTTCGGTGGCAATGTAGTCTGCGTTGTCATAGGCGCCGCTGATATCCTCCAGCGAAATAACGTCGACTGGGTCCTTGATTTGACTCAGAAGCCAAGTTTCAATCCCAGCCCCCCCAAGGTCTCCCATCATTCGCTCAATCCCGGTTTGGATATTGGCCGCGTTCTTCCCTCCCGTGCAAACGGCCCTGCCTGACCTGAACATCAGGATGGCTAGTTTGGGTTCAACTACCCTATAGACCACTCCTGGGAACTGCTCTGGTTCGTATTCGCAGTTCAACTGGATGGCTATGTCTGGGAGGTCCAGTTCCTCCGCTACTCTGGTAGAGGCTACTACATTGACTACAGTGAGTCTTTCTTCGTCGCTGAGCATAGGTTGTCGGCAGTCTGCCCTCTTATAAATGATAATATAAACAAAGAGGTCTTCACTACGTCCTATTTTCTGAAGGATGAGTCATAGAAATCTGGCTCCTTCTGCACCCAGTCTAGTCAATAGCGACATCCCTCCGGCCACTTCAATCGCCTCGGATACCCTAGTTGGTTCATGTGTGAGGGCAACAATACAACCACCGCCGCCGGCCCCGGTCAGTTTTGCACCGAGGGAATGGGATCTTGCTGCACTGACCATTCGATCGAGCTTTTTGTTACTAACTTCCAATTTCCTTAGACTATCGTGACAAGCATCCATGGCCATCCCTAGGCCCTCTAGGTTGCCTGCGGATAGGGCGACTAAACCAGCCCGTGTTATGTTGGCAATTGTTTCCATTTCCTCCATCTTATCCGGGACCTCAGAAATTAGTTTTGCAACCTTGGAGACCATTCTTCCCGTTGGAGAGCCAGTTCCAGAGTATCCAATTACGAGCCATGCATCACCGATCTCAGGGGGGATGTCAACAACATTGATTGCCCATTCCCTAGAGCCCTCGGGAGTTTCCAAACTGGTATCGAAAACGTGTCTCGTTCCCGGGACTGCTGTTCCGGAAACGACAACGCATCCCCCGAGAGCGCTGGTTGCGGTGTCTGTTGGGCTAGCCCTGCCCTTCTGAGCGTTTGCCTCGGCCGAGTGGGCCATTTTTGCCAGCCGTACGGTATCAAGTTTTTCACCCGGATTCAGATAGGCGTACATTGCAGCTCCGAAGGCATTCGAAAGAGCCGCGGATGAACCCATTCCAGCGGCTGAGAAAAGAGAGCTGTTCACAACAATATCAAGTGGGGGGCCAGAGTACTGGAAGATATTCTCAATTATGTGGGAAATGTGCGGGTGTCTTGATGGCTCAAATGATGATCCCTCGAGTTTCCACTTGTCGGACTCTTCTACGCTGACCTTGACCCCCTGGTCGATTGCGACAGCAACGGCAGGATGCCCGAATACCACCGCATGTTCCCCAAAAAGAATGCATTTTCCGGGAGCAAAAGCACTCGGCATGACTGTTGGCTGGCACATTAGGACATGAGTGTTGGCCTGATTGGCGGTTGTTTCAAGGTCTTGTTTACGGTCGAGGTATTCGGGTAACCCCGGTGAGTACCAATGATTCATCCTCTTCTGCAAACTTACGGACCCTTGGATGGTTGGATGATTCTCCTGATAATGGCCACTGTTTCCATAGGTTTCTTCTCTTACCAAGTCCAGAAGGCCACGCGTCTGGTTCTGATTGGTTCACCGGATTCTAGATTCGACTCTTGGGGTCCAAGGATTAGGGAGTTCATAGTCGGGTGGCTGGGACAGAAGAAGGTGCTCAGAGATAGGATCGCTGGAACAATGCATGTCCTGATGTTCTGGGGTTTCTTGATGCTCGCATCCGATATGTTCGATCTTGCTACGGCGAATTACTTCTCCAGTGAATTGCTGCCGGGATTCATTGTTGGCCCATGGAACGGCATGGTTGAGCTTGGTTACACTATGGCACTGATTGGATGTGTTTCAGCGTTCGTTCGCCGGGTTGCTTTTACCCCTGAGAAACTGAAGGGGAAATCACAACTAGAAGGTAATGTAATCTTAATACTAATTTTCACCATTACGACGACCTCATTCATGATTGAGTCCAAAGAAGATCCGAGTCCATTCTGGGAGCCGATAGGTCACCAATTCAATCAGTTTGGGCTATCGGTCAATACGGTTGTAGTGGCTTATTGGCTACACATGCTGGCAATCTCGGTCTTCCTATTCCTAATACCTCTTTCAAAGCACATGCACTTGGTGATGGCGGTTCCGAACGTGTTCTTCCACGACATCGGGCCGGTGGCCAAGATGCGCCCCCTTGCAGTAGGAGATGACGGGAAGGCGGTTCCGCTCGAGGACTTGGACATCGACTCATTCGGCGTTAGTAGTTACACCCAGTACACCTGGAGGCAGCTAATTGATGCGTGGTCCTGCACATCCTGTGCAAGATGTCAAGATGTTTGCCCTGCCTATGCATCTGGCAAGGGGCTCAACCCTATGCAAGTAATACACGATGTTAGGGACTATGCAAACGAGCACGCTCCACTTCTACTGTCTGGTGAAACGCCAAAGGAGACGATGATGCAGCGAATAACCGAAGAAGCAGTATGGGCATGCACAACATGCAACGCTTGCGTAGACGTCTGCCCGCTCTACATAGAGCACGTCCCGAAACTAACGGATCTGCGTCGGAATGCCATGATGGAGACAATGGAGTACCCCGATGTTCTCAATACTGCGATGGGGAACCTTGAGTCCACCTCTAACCCATACGGGTATGGCGAGCACGAGAGGGCAGACTGGGCCGCAGATCTAGATGTCAAAATCGGTGAACCGGCGGAGTACATCTACTTCGTTGGATGTGCGGCAAGCTTCGATGAACGAAATCAGAAGGTTGCAAGGTCGACCATTTCTCTCCTGAAGGAGGCTGGACTGGATGTGGGAATCCTAGGGATGCAGGAGGGATGCTCGGGGGATCCTGCGCGTAGAGCAGGGAACGAATACCTGTTCCAGATGCTAGCTGAGACTAACATGATGACATTCCAGGAGTTGGGAGTGAAGAGAATTATCGCCTCATGCCCTCACTGCTTCCACACCCTAGGGAAGGAATACGCCGATTATGGTGGGGAAGAGTTGGAAGTATTCCACCATACAGAGATATTGGCCAAATTGCAAGAGGAGGGCAGGTTGCCTAGGGTGGAGAAGAATGGCCAGAGCATTACCTTCCATGACCCCTGCTACTTAGGGAGGATCGGGGGCATCATAGATGAGCCGAGGGATGTAATCGGCGGGGTCGATGTTGAGGCTGAAAGAAGTGGTCGTGATTCGTTCTGCTGTGGAGCCGGGGGTGCTCAGATGTGGATGGAAGAGGAATCTGACAAGCGTGTGAATGAGATTCGTGCAAAGGAGTTGTCCGAGACGGGTTGCGACACTGTTGCAGTGGGATGTCCATTCTGTTCTATCATGGTGAAAGACGGCCTAGATGCAGTTGGCTCGGAGATGGACGTCAAGGACGTGGCGGAGATTCTCTGGGAGCAGATAGTTGCTAAGGACAATGAGATTCAAGAAAAGGTCGCGAAGGTCAATTGAGGCGATCATAATTCTTAGTCAGAATCACTAAGGGAGAATATCATTAATCGTTACTTCCGGGGCTGGCTATGAGCGAAGAATTCAGAGTGTTCGGCATGACCGCCCACAGGATTGCCATTCTGAATGGTGCAGTGCTATCTACATGGGGAGTGATTGCCTACTTTATCCAAAGCTCGGATCCCCCATCGATTACTGCTCTAATTCCCGCATTCATGGGAATGCCAATGCTGCTACTTGGGCTTCTGTCCGAGAGTAACCCCTTCAACGGACACCACTACATGCATGCATGCATGATAGTGGCACTGGCCATGGCATTAGGAGGAGCAAGGGTAGTAACTGGATTCGAGGGGATGTCATGGCTGGCTATCGTCTCACACCTTCTGCTGCTTCAGATTGGAATCTCGTTCACGATAGTGGGAATCAGGTCATTCAGGTATGCTCGACTACAACGAGAATCATCGGTGGTCGAATGAAGCCTGTGATTGGCATCACCTGCTTCATCAAGGATGCATCCTATGGGAATTGGAAGAGAAATGCTGCAATCTTGCCCTCTGCCTACATCTCAATGGTCAGCAAAGCCGGAGGGATTCCCCTAATCATACCTCCAGCTGACGACATGACGATTCTTCTGGAGTCGATTGATGGTCTGATAGTTGCTGGAGGCCCTGACATCTCCCCCGCGAGCTACAACGAGGAACCCGGACCCATGACGACTGAGTTCTACCCGGAGCAGGATTATTCCGAAATGGGCCTAATCAAGGAAGCACTGGACAGAGACATGCCCCTTCTTGGGGTTTGCAGGGGCATGCAGATCCTCAGCGTGGCCCATGGAGGAGAGATGCACCAGCATCTCGACGCGACACCGGGGCACGAGGGGCATGGTGGCTTCGCTGGAGAATCGACGGAGCACGGAGTCATTGTCGAGGAGGATTCGCTGCTAGCCAATCTAATGGGTAATTCATTCACCGTGAACTCCCTCCATCACCAAGGAGTATCGGACCCCGGGAGTCTGACCGTTTCGGCTAGGGCCGAGCACGATGGTTTGATTGAAGGGGTAGAAAGGGGCGACAAGCATTTCTGCATCGGAGTTCAGTGGCACCCCGAGCGCAAGGGGCATGACTTACTGTTCTCTGCCTTTGTGGAAGCAGCGAGGGGTTGATGTCCAAAGTGCCACTTCAATAGGCAGTGGCAGTGAGGATTTTCGACACTCGATCTCGAGCAAAGAGGGAATTGGAGACCATCGAGGATGGCAAGGTTGGCCTTTACGCATGTGGGATAACTCCCTATTCACCGAGCCATATTGGACATGCGAGGCAGGCAATCTCCTTCGACATAATAGTGAGATGGCTCCGAAAGAGTGGCTTCGATGTTAGCTACATCACCAACTTCACTGATGTCGATGACAAGATTATCGCCGTCGCCAATGAAGAGGGAATTGATTTCCTGGAAGTCGCAAATAGGAATATCTCTGATTATTTTGAGTCGATGGATGCCCTGAACGTAATCAGAGCAGATGCTTATCCTAGAGTCACAGAGACCATCCCGGAAATCATCGGGATGGTCGAGACCCTGATTGAGAAGGGTCACGCATATCTGGCCGAGGATGGGGTTTACTTCGAAATAGACACCTCACCAGAGAAGTACGGTCAACTAACAGGCCAAACCCTGGAGATGGTGAGATCCGGAGCCGGAGGGAGAGTGGACAAAACCGGTTCTGGCAAGAGAGCCCATCGAGACTTCGCTTTGTGGAAGATGGCCAAACCGGGTGAGCCTTTCTGGGAAAGTCCATGGGGAGAAGGCAGGCCGGGGTGGCACATTGAGTGCTCAGCAATGTCACTCAAGCATCTCGGAGAGAGATTCGACATCCATGGCGGCGGCTCTGACCTAATATTCCCACATCATGAGGCGGAGATATTCCAGTCCGAGTGCTGCCTGGGACACGACCCAGTTGTCCAGTATTGGATCCACAATGGAATGATTAACATCGATGGGGAGAAGATGAGCAAGTCCCTGAGCAATTTCTGGACTATCTCAGAGGCATTGGAGAATGTTGACCCACTTGTACTCAGGTACACGTTGATTAATGCACCATACCGGCAACCTATCGATTTCAACCAAGTAATGATTGATGACTCGGAATCCCATCACGATCGACTTGTAACTTGCTACGGAGAAGGTTTGTCGAAACATGGGAGTGGAGAGTGGGGTGATTTCCCAGACCTAGTAGATGCGGCAAAGAGGCTGGAAGAGGGGATGAATGACGACTTCAACACCAGAATTGCTCTAGTCGAGGTCCAAGTAGTATCCAAGTGGTTGCGAGGATTCCTAAACTCTGGATCTAGGGGCAACGAAATCTCAGGGGCTGTCGGATGGATCTCAGAATTCGCCGGAGATGTGCTAGGACTGCTGCCAACTAAAGAGGAGGCTTTAGCTAGAATGGAAAGCCACGAGAGTGTGAAGGATGAAGTGACTCCCAAGGTCGAGAGTCTGCTTGCTGAGAGAGAGAGTGCAAGGGAATCCAAGGATTGGGGGCGGGCTGACGAAATACGGGACGAGTTAGCAGGCATGGGAGTAATCGTTGAGGATGGCCCGAACGGGGCGGCATGGAGGATTGAGTAGTCATCAATTCTGTGAAAGTGCGATATAATACCATCATTACGGCAGTTCGTGATCTCACCGAGTACGAGACGTATCATAGCCTCCCTCGCTATGGCACTGATGATCGTGATTCCCGGGTGCCTGGAGGAAGTGACCTCAAAGGAAGAGGGAGTCGACTGGGATCGGGACTACTACCTGATCGACCCGAGCGGCCAAGAGGACCTCAGAGATTTCGTTGTGGCTGACCCGATGGAGAACCAGACGTGGGGTAACGCGACATGGGCGGTCTTCGGTAACGAACACGGAGGGAACTGTTGCGAGCACTACCTAGCAGCGACCAAGGAAGGTTGGATCCTCAACTTCGGGGGAGAGTACCCCACTTGGTCAGAGGACAGGGGGCTGACTTGGCAGGAGTACCGGCCCTCAATTTTCTCGCAGATTGGGTGCATGGAGCCCAAGCCGACAGTCCCCGGCCAAGAGGGTTTGGGCGAGGGGAGCATCGTACAGGCGACAAATGGGGACTTGATCTCCATGGGTTGGTTTCCCTACCCTAGTTCAAGCGGTGCGGATCAGTTCTACGCTTTCTTCTACGACGCTGAGGACGCGGAGTGGAGCTGGTGCTTCAACAGGACTCCTGAGCCTTTCTACGACCGCTCTTGGCAGGTTGAGGTGATTGGCCCCATCAATGGGGGGCTTTACGGCAACGGCCCATGGGCCAGCCTGGTCATTTCCAACTTCTGGCATCAGGTCCAAAATATCGGTGGACAGATCTCAACTGACGGGCTGAACTACGACTACTTCGATTTCCCGGATAGGGACGAAAGTCTCGAGACGATAGAGGTCGATCTGAACCCCGACAGTCTCGGTTGGGAGTGGGACTTCACAAAGCCGCATAAGGAGATGAGGGCTTTTCCGGTCCCATCGGGCGGCCTATACTTCCCGAGCTACTTCATAGACGGGAGTGATGCCTATCTGGACACGTCCCTGAACTGGTGGACCGGAGTTACTCTGAATGGTTCCTCGCTACCCTCGCAGTACTGCTCCTTCGACTCTTCAACGGCCCTCCATTGCGTCAACGCGAGCCAGACCTCTCTGATGCACATGATGTCGTGGGACGGGGGTGAGACATGGGAGAACCGGACATACAACCTGTCTGAAAAGGCCACGGAGATCGAGGAGTGGGAGTTCCATTCCAGCGGAGTGCACGACCTTTTCGTGCTGAACGTGAGGTTCCAGAGCGCAGATGGGCCCGATGTTGACGTTGCCTACCACGTCCGTGAGTTCTCGCAGAGCATGGAGCCAGACATGCTCACATACCTGGGGCAAGGGGATTTGGACTCGACCTCGGGGGCAGGGAATGACATCAGATTTGACTTTGCTAGCATGGGGATTCTACCCGATGGGGGATCGTTCATAGCATACCATGACTCAACTGATCCAGACCCTCTCTTCGGGGTCGAGATGATGCTTCCTGAGTTATACCGCTTGGAATAGTGCATAGTCACTGAATCTGGAATGAAACAGTGGTCCCGTCTACCTCGAAGATGTCGGCATTACTGGGTGGTTTTCCTTCGTTCAACGAATGCTCTCCAGCCCTTGTCTCTATAATTACGTGCTCCCAATCACTGTTTTCCAATGCCAACCCCTTAACCCATACTGAGAGACTAATCGAGGACTCAACTTGGAGGTTCATTTCCTTGCGCTTGGCTTGAATCCTGCGTGTGATGTCCCTGGCCATGCCCTTGGATAGGAGAGCCGAATCGATGTGCATGTCGAGAACGATTGAAACGTCCCCCTCGTCGAAAGAGAGCTTCTGAGCCGCGAACCCTTCTTTCTCCACACTCCTTATCTCTATGTCATCCATTGTAATCTCATAACCACCTAGAGCGGCTATTCCTGCCTCTATCTCCAGCAGGAGCTCCTCTGGATCAGCCAGATCCAGTTGGGCTAGGACTGAAGGCAGGTCAGAGCGGCATTTCGCACCTAGGACCTTCCGATTTGGCACGAGGACAATCTTCTGGAAGGCATCGAGGTCGGTCTCAGTAGTTAGTACCTCAACATTGAGTTCCTCTGCTAGGATGTCGTTGAATCTCGAGATGTCGGGACCTCCGACTATCCATCCTGTTTGACAGGGTAGTCTCTGTCTCCTGCTGGATTCAACCCGAATTCTCCTCCCGGCCTCCGCAAGGGAACGGACCAGCGACATCTCCTGCTCGATCCCGAAGTCACGAGTGGGGAGTGCACGGTCAACAAGGTCTGATCCAATTGGCCAGTCTGTCAAGTGGACTGAGGTTCCAGTGAGGCCTCTATGGATGGCATCTGGCATAAATGGAGAGACCGGGGCCATTAGTCTACATACAATCAGGAGAACTTCGTGCAAGGTGTGTTGGCAGGCCCTCTTGTCATTGCTGTCGGACTCTTCCCAGAGCCTTCTCCTGGATCTTCTGACATACCAATTTGAAAGGTCATTGACGACAAAATCCTCCAAACCTCTTCCGGCCTTGTGGAAGTCCCATGAGACGAAGTTTTTGTGGAATTCGTCTGCCATTTCTGTAATCTTAGAGAGAATCCACCTATCTAGCGGGCTTCTGTCAGACGGAGGGACAAAACCAGACTGATCTTCTGGGTTGAAACCATCGAGTGAAGCGTAGTCGGCATGAAATCGGTAGACATTCCAAAGAGTGAGGAACATCTTTGCGTATGACTCCCTTACTCCGTTAGGGTCGAAATTTGTCGGAGACCATGGAGCACTCTGAGTAGTCATGTACCACCTGATCGAATCGGCGCCCTCCTTGTTGAAGTGGTCCCACGGATTGACGACGTTGCCCCGGGACTTACTCATTTTCTTACCCTCCTTGTCGAGGATGTGTCCAAGAGAAAGGCAGCTTCTGTAACAGGGCTCATCAAACACGGTTGTCGCTACGGCTAGAAGCGAGTAGAACCAACCTCTGGTCTGGTCTACAGCCTCGCAGATATAGTCCACAGGGAATGAGCCAGAGAATTTCTCATCGTTCTCGAAAGGATAATGCCACTGGGCGAAAGAAGCGCAACCGGAGTCGAACCAACAATCCATCACATAGGGTTCTCTAGCCATCTCTCCTTGGCATTCTTCTGATGGGCAGACAAGTCTGACGTCGTCCACGTATGGACGATGCAACTCAGGTGGCTGTGGCGAAGACTCGGTCTTCATAGAGGTCATCTCATCGATACTCCCAATACAGTGCTCGAGACCGCAATCGGGACAAATCCAGACTGGTAACGGAGTACCCCAGAATCTCTCCCTGCTTATCGCCCAGTCCTTGATGTTAGATAGCCACTCCCCCATCCTCTTCGTCCCGGTCCACTCTGGGGCCCACTCCACACTTTCATTGTGAGTGAGTATCTGCTCCCGCACCGCAGTCATTCTGACGAACCAACTGTCCATTGCATAGTACAGAAGCGGATGGTCGGTCCTCCAACAGTGAGGATAGTCGTGAGTGTAGGTGTGTTCCCTGTACAATAGCCCCTTCTTCACAAGGAGATTGATGATGTCATCATCACATTCCTTGACATAACGGCCATCGAGTTGTTTGTGAATCCCTTCGACGAAAGCCCCATCCATACCAACGGTGTGTTGTGCAGGGAATCCCTTTTCCATCCCGAGTTTGTAGTCATCCTCACCGTACATCACTGCAGTATGGACAACTCCAGTCCCATCGGTTGTCGTTACGAAATCGGCAGCAACTACTGTCCAAGCGGTCTTCGATTCTCCGCGATCAATAGCTCCGGGGAACAGCGGAGAGTAGGCCCTTCCAACTAATTCTGAACCGGAGAATTCCTCGACCACGTCAACATGGTTCCTGAGGACACTGCCAATCAGATCCTTCGCCATGATGAGCTCCTCGCCGACCTCGGCCCCTCCCCTTCCTTCCCATGATTCAGAGGGGGGCTCGGTGATTCTCACTCTACAGTAAGTTACCTCGGGGTCTACAGCAAGGCCAACGTTACCAGGAAGTGTCCATGGGGTAGTGGTCCATGCAAGAATCGAGGCTTTGTCGGATTCTAGTTTGAACTTGACAAAAACGGCGGGTTCAGATACTTCCTTGTACCCAAGTGAGACTTCGTGAGTGGAGTAACTAGTTCCAGTCTGAGGGCAGAAGGGGAGAACCTTGTGACCCCTGAAAAGAAGTCCCTTGTCGAACATCTTCCTCAGTGACCACCATGCAGACTCAATGTACTCATCGTGAAGAGTGACGTATGGATCTTCCATGTCGACCCAGAATCCCATTCTCTCGGTCATCTCCCTCCATGCCTCCTCGTATGTCCAGACACTTTCCTTGCATTTCTGGTTGAAGGCCTCCATTCCGTAATTCTCAATTGCCTCATTCGACATTAGGTCCAGTTGCTTCTGGACCTCTATCTCAACGGGAAGTCCGTGAGTGTCCCAGCCTCCCTTTCTCTCGACAACATGCCCCTCCATTGTCTTCCATCGGCAAACCATGTCCTTGAACAGTCTAGAGAGGACGTGGTGAATGCCAGGGCGACCGTTAGCTGTTGGGGGGCCCTCGAGGAAGGTGAAAGGTGACTCAAGGTTCCTCCTTGATTCGATTGATTCCGAGAATGTTGCTTCTTTCACCCACGCCTCCATTAAAGAGTTCTCCAATAATACAGGGTCTAGATTCCCAGGTGAGTGGGGTACAACCATCGGTCAAGCGACCGATGAGTTCGTCTTGAACTTGAGGGGGAAGAAATTGGGATGAAAATTGCAAATTTGCAAGACTTCAAATGCCCCATGCATTAGTTGGTAACGTGACAGAGACAATTCGCCTTGACGTTGGAGGAATGACTTGCGATGGGTGCTCCAATCGAGTTAGAAATGTCCTCGAAGGGGTAAGGGGAGTTTCTTCGGCTGAAGTCAGCCACCTCGATGGATCGGCAATCATCCATCACGAGGATGTTTCCAAGGATATCCTAAGTGGGGCGATCAGGTCAATTGGTTACTCTGTAGATGGCGGGACAGAGAATTTCCACTGGAGGGATAGGAGCGTTTGGAGGGGATCTGCGGACAATACCAAGTGGTGCCTAGTTGGGTGTGCAGTAGGGGAATTCGGGACTCTAGCATACTACTCCTACTCCGGGATAACTGTAGATTTAGAGCTATATTCTAGGAAATGGTACTTCTTTGCAATTCTCCCACTTATCAATGGCCTAGCAACGAGTGTGATGCTTGAGACATTCCTCCTTATTCGGGGTCAGATGGATTTTCGCAGTGCATTGTCTACTGCACTGGGGATGTCTTTCATCTCGATGCTGATGATGGAAATCTCGATGGAGGTTACTGACCTCCTATTCACCAAAGGAGTATTGGGTCTGAATTATACTGCAGTGCCGTTGATGCTGTTTGTGGGCTTCCTTGCCCCATGGCCTTACAATTACTGGCGCCTGAAGAAATACGGCATGGCTTGCCATTAGGAGGGAGAGTGTGAAAGACTGGGGAAAAATAGCTGAGGAAATCTCCATTTGGATTAGGGATTACGCTGAAAGGAATGGTATTGAGACGCTAGTAGTTGGAGTTTCGGGAGGAATAGATTCGGCGGTGACCTCCGCCCTCTCGGCAATGACAGGGATGGAAACTGTTGTTCTGAATATACCAATCCACCAGGACCCGTTGCAGTATGAACTCTCGAATCGCCACATTGAATGGATGGAGTCGAAGTGGAGGAATGTCAAAAGTAGGCATTTCGACCTATCTTTGACCTACGACAAGTTTTGCTCAGAATTGAGGGAAGATGGAGTGTCTGAATTATCTCTTGCTAACTCTCGTGCTAGGTTACGGATGACAACCTTGTATGCCATTGCTGGGTCTAACAACGGCATTGTAGTTGGGACGGGTAACAAAGTAGAGGACTTCGGGGTTGGGTTCTTCACCAAATATGGAGATGGAGGAGTGGACATCTCCCCCATTGCTGATTTATTCAAGTCGGAGGTGTGTGCAATAGGGGAGGAATTGGGAATTCTGAAGGAAATCCGAGAAGCAATCCCCACGGACGGTTTGTGGGAAGATGGGAGGACCGATGAGGAACAGATCGGTGCTTCCTACGAAGAGCTTGAGTGGGCGATGAAGGAGGTAGAAAACCCCTTGGAATCAGATCTATCGGAACGTGAGCAGGAAGTCTTGAACCTGTACATGGGGTTGCACACAACTAACTTACACAAGATGAGACGCATACCCGTATTCAAACTAAATTCTGACGATAGGGGGAATTAGATGGTCAAGGAAGAGCCTCTCCGAAGCTATGCCGGTAAGGGGCGTGGGCCGTATAGCGGCATGGTTCTGGATTCTATCTTCGATTTTCTCCGTCGAGCCGTAGTGGCAATGGTAATCGTGGGAATCTTCCTGATGCTGCTACCAATCTTGCGTTGATTCATCAATCCCGGCGATTCCCGACTTTTTTCTTGTACGCAGCATCAGAGTCTTCATCTGTCCAGCCATCCAAGTAGAGCCCCCCAGACTTGTGGACTCCCCCTCGGACATTTCCTTTCTTTGGTTTCCTGAAAAGATCCTTCTTCTCGGAATGCCTGCTGAATGCCTTCGGTATGCCGCCTTCACCCCTCTCCTGACCCGTGAGGGAGTAGGCCCGCCATTCAGCTTTGGGACCGTCACTCGTCTTTTTCGAGGATTCCGCTTCCTCATCGGGCAGGGAGAAGGCTAAGAATGCCCCCAGGAACAGCAAGGGAAGAGAGGCGCATAAAATTGTCCTGCCAGTGGCAAAACCATCCACAATCCATTCGATAAAACGGGAAAAAAGAGACTGGTCGTCATTTTGCCCGAACTCCTGAGAGAGTCTGACGAAAACATTTGATTCGAAACTGTAATTCCCTTCGTTGCAATAAGATGAAGATTCATTGGTTGGATCAAAGCACAGCTGGCCGACGTAAATCATGTCTGCTACCTCTTCCCTCTGAGTCGAATTATCACATTGAGGATAGAAGAAGTCCACCTCTGAATCGTTAAAGAAGGAGATCTCAAGAATTCCACAATCATCCCAAAACCCATCCCCATCATCGTCCAAGTATCGTCCAAAAGAGTATACTGCCCAGCCATTGTTGGGTGGCGATTCAGTCTGCTCGAAGTGTAGAATGGCACTTTGGCCCGAAAAAGCGAATTCTATTTCCACTTCTTCTTGGGAATCGAAGAAAGGTACCGTGGTTCCGGTGCCCATGAAAAAAAGGCCAACAAAAATCATTGTACCTGAAATCGCAAAGATCACTCGAACTAGGGGGTGCATTGGCGAATACCAGTAGTCGCAGGGCAAAGTCACTCAAGTCAGTTGCGTAGCAAGGATTGCTGCTAGTAGCCAAACTCTAGCAAATCTTCGCCGTCGTTTAGGTACCTTGTGGGAAATTGAAACTCGGAAAAGTGACAGAAATGAGATTAGTCCGAAAACTACTGTAACAAGGAGAGCAGATTCCCCCAATCCCCAAACCGAGGCACCCTCTAGGCTTCCTGAGCCCGAAGACTCAGTCCCAGCATGGAGCATCATTAGTGACACTAGGCTAGTCAACTGTCCGACAATCAGTATAGACGCCGATGAGTCGGTTTTCGGCTTAGTCCATTCGTGAAATCTGATCTTTTTTCTGGTTTTGACTCCGGGCTTACTCTCTTGATAGGAAGAGTCGTCGCGATTGGACCATCTGGATCTAGGGGAAGTGCCCACGAGAGCCCATTCAGAGGGAGATATATTTGGTTATTGATTTATCAGAAGATACTCAAACTGCCCCCCTCAGGGTCGGATGTGGGATACCTGGAGTTCATTGAGGCTGCTTCATTGGGGTTGTGTAGCTTGGCAACCTTCCTCTGGATGGCAATAGGGTCACTATCGAGGACAACAAAGAGCGAGATAATGGCACAGAGGATAATCGCCACCATATGCCTAACTTCAGCCGCACTTCTATTCTCACTACACTATTTCGGGGGCGAGATCTGGGGTTCCAAGAAAATAGCAAGGCCCTTTGCGGTGATTGCAGTAATGATGGCATTGGCGTCGGTCATGAACATCAAGGGGAAGGACGTCCAAGGTGAGGCAAATCCGCACAGTATAATGAAATCCCGGAATGAGGAGTGACCTACTCCGAGTTTAGCTTGTCATCCGAGTTTAGCTTGTCATCTATGAAAGAGCGCATGTAAGCGGGAAGCTCGCCATTGACGAAAACGACGTCTGCTACCTGGTCTAGTTTCATCAGAGAGTAGTAAATCTGCATAGCAGTCATAGGTGTTGAGCTGCACCCAGTGCATCCTCCTTCTAGGGAAATCATGATCACCCCATCGGTTGTGTCTACCACGTTTACCACTCCGTCATGTGCATCTAGAACTGCTTGGACTGGCCCGACCGAATCCAGAATTAGTTGTTTGTCGACCATGCTGCTCATCACCCTTGAGGGGATGGGGTCTTTCAAAGAATTGCCTCTTCGAGGTAGTGTGGGACGGGTAATCAGAGTCATCTTGGTTGACCTCTTGGTCGAGAGATCAGAGTTCGGGCATGGCGGAAATCAGGAGATTATTCAATCAATTGCTGAAAGGGGTGCAGTGGAGATTCTGTTAGTCACCCCTCAGATGCAGTCGGAAGAAATTGGTGTTCGGGCACAGGACGAAGGTTTAGTCGGACTTTCTGAGGATGACGTGCCAAATTGGGATTACGATTACCCGTTCTGGAGAAGTTGCAGCATGGAGATGTCTGGGAATGAGGTGATTTTCAAGAGAGTAGCCATGCCTCTGCATGGAGATGATGAGTTGACTGAGACTTGGATCCAATCTATCGAACCTGATGCTGTCGTTTGTAGCGGTTCGAGAAGGAATGTGACAATGTGGGAAGAATGGATGGATGGTGGCGAATCGCTACTTAGGTGCTCATCCAGAATGGGAATACCCACACTAGGAATTTGCTTTGGCCACCAACTTCTCTGCCATTCACTTGGAGCTACCGTCGAGAGAGCGGATTCCAGATCAAGTGGAGTTTGGGAACTTGCACTGAGCCCAGATGGTTTGTCGGACGACCTGTTTGACTCCAGAGGTAGTGGAAAGGACGGTGCCCCAGTTGCCCTTTATTCTCACCAAGACCACGTGACTACCATCCCAGAGAGTTGCTTGCTACTGGGTTCAGCGGAACACAATAGAGTAACTGCAGTTCGAGTGATGGGTGAAGATGGCCTGACCCTCCCTGCGTGGGGGGTTCAATTTCACCCCGAAGCAGCCAAGGCGAGAGTGGAAAGAGCACTCGAATGGGGTCACATTTCCGAGGAAGAAATGAGTAATTTCCAACGCGAACACGACGGTGCAGGTGTCCTGAATTCATTTGCCTCGGCAATCCATGCAGATATTGGTTAATCGGTGACGGTAGTTTTACAATTGGATTTGGATTAAATAGAGCACTCTATTCAGCGAGCCGAACTGATGGTGTAACTATGGATGGAGAACAACTAGGAATTATAGGATTTGCAGCTGGTCTTTTCGGGCTTGTCATTGCATTCTTCCTGTACAACAAGGTGAATTCAATAAAGATCGAAAACGAGACCGTCGCCAAGATTACCGGACAAATCCAAGACGGTGCGATGGCATTCCTTTACGCCGAGTACAGGTTGCTCTCGGGTTTCATTGTCATCGTGGCAATCGCCCTTCTATTAGGGGGGGAAGAGAATGGCCTCGGCATGGAGACCATGTTTGCATTCATCATTGGTGCGCTGTGCAGTGTCGCAGCGGGTTTCTTCGGAATGCGTTCAGCCACCAGCGCGAACGGTCGGACGGCGCAGGCTGCTGCCGATGGTGGGCAATCTGCCGCTCTAATGACATCATACAATGGCGGAGCAGTGATGGGACTAGCCGTAGGAGGATTGGGTCTAGCGGGAATTTCTCTCATGTACTACCTCACTGAAATCGAGTTCCTGACAGTGGAAAACATAGCGGGATTCGGCATGGGGGCATCTTCAATCGCCCTCTTCGCACGTGTAGGTGGCGGGATTTTCACCAAGGCAGCAGATGTGGGTGCAGATCTAGTTGGCAAGGTTGAGGAAGGAATTCCCGAGGACGACCCGAGAAACCCGGGTGTCATCGCGGATAACGTCGGCGACAATGTGGGAGACGTTGCCGGAATGGGTGCAGACATCTTCGAGTCATTCGTTGGGAGCATTATCGCAGCAATGGTGATTGCAGCGGCCAACGAGGATCTTCTCGGTCCTGACTACGTGATGATTCCAATCGTACTGGCAGTAGTTGGTTACATCGCTTCCATAATTGGCATCTTCTCGATCACTGCAATGCAGAACATGGATCCCGGAGCAGCTCTGAGGAATACTACATTCATCGGAGCGGGGCTGTTCATCGCTGGTGGCTACTTGGCCCTAGATTACCTGGATCTCCCCACTACGGTAATCCAAGCTGTCGCAATCGGTTCCCTCGTAGGGATACTGATTGGACTAGTTACTGAGTACTACACGGGAATAGAGGACGTATTTTTCTTCAAGGTCCGGGCGATACCCTACATCGGGGAAGCGAGCAAGACTGGTAGTGCAACCAACGCAATAGCGGGACTGGCAGTAGGAATGCAGTCGGTTTTCCTCCCAGTTCTTCTAATCGCTGCAGGAATTTTCGGGGCCGATCACGTGATGGGTGGAGGGGATCTAGGCCTATACGGCATTGCAATGGCTGCCATGGGGATGCTGGGGACAGTTGGCGTGACCATGACTGTGGACGCTTATGGCCCAGTGGTAGACAATGCTGGAGGAATTGCCGAGATGTCAGGACTAGGAGACGATGTGAGAGAGATTACCGATGGACTTGACTCAATTGGGAACACCACGGCAGCAATTGGGAAGGGTTTCGCGATTGGCAGTGCGGCTTTGACTGCGCTCGCTCTTTTCGCCGCTTTCAAGACCAGTGCTGGGCTTGAGGCAGTGGACCTGAGCCTGACGGAGCCAATGGTCGTGATTGGACTACTAATCGGGGCATCGCTGCCATTCGTAGTTGCAGCGATGACGATGAAGTCAGTTGGACGTGCAGCAGAGGACATGATTGCAGAGATTAGGAGGCAGTTCAAGGAAATCGATGGACTCCTGGAGGGGCGTGAAGGAGTGGAGCCCGACAGTGCCACCTGCGTGGACATCTCTACCAAGGCAGCTCTACGCGAAATGGTGATGCCTGGTGTTGTCGCTATTTCGAGCCCAGTGATAATCGGCATCCTACTTGGTAGCGCTGCACTGGGCGGAACTCTGGCCGGAGCAACTGCAAGCGGGGTCCTGATGGCCCTATTCATGGCAAACGCAGGGGGAGCATGGGACAACGCGAAGAAGGCCATAGAACAAGGTCACATTGAGGGGGCCGCCAAGGGTGACGATGCACATAGTGCCGCAGTAGTTGGGGACACGATTGGAGATCCGTTCAAGGACACAAGTGGGCCATCCCTGAATATCTTGATCAAACTGATGAGCATCGTCAGCGTGGTTATCGCTGGGATGCTGACCAAGACAGGTGCACTAGGCGCTCTTTAGGGAAATCGTACAAGCGTCAGGCTCTTGATGGGTCGGCCCTAGCGAGAGTCGTGAGGTCGAGTCGCGAATGTGCAATCCTAGTAGTACTACTGTCGTCATCCCTTTCTGGGTGCTTGGTTGACCAGTCAGACTCGGGAGGCTCTTCATCGGATGTTTTCGAGGTCGCTGCATGGGAGACTGGGGACTGGTGGCTCTACACATTCTCAACTCCGGATTACAACGACGACACTGCTAGACTGGTGGTTGCTAGCACCAGCGAAGAGGATGGGACTGCGTACATGCTCGCTATTTCGAGCCAGGCAGAGGCTAGGCGCCATGCGGTGCTCAACCACAACCCATTCCTCGGAAGGATTACCCATTCCGAATTGGGAGCTTTCGAGAACGGCGTCGCGCAGCCGGTTCTGAGCTTCCCCCTCGAGGAGAGGAATTCATGGTCATTCACGCTATTCTCCATGGAATGGGATGCTTTCGTCTCCGACATATCAGGGAGCATGGCGGTGATTATCGCCACCTCTTCCGATGGTTCGAGGCTGGATTACGTGTTCGACAACGAAGCCGGTTTCTTCTACTCATTCACATGGAATGATCCGATGGGAGTCACGAATCTCAGGATGACGCTTTCCGATAGTGGTTCAGGGCACACCGGTGATGTATACTTCGTGAGAGGAGGGGACCTGTTCAGCGGCACTTGGGAAGATACTGGTAACGACATCGAGATTCGTGACACGTTTCTCGTTAACGACCATCCGAACGATGGTGAGTGGGATGAGATGATCTACTTCATCGATGCTGATTGTGGCTCGGGATCATCCATCTCCCTGACTCTGAGAGACCACATGTCAATCTCAGCACTGGAGAGAATTTGGGGGCCCGGAGCAAGCGAGATGGGTACGCTAGGGACGATACCCTATCCATCGGGAGAATACACCCTCACGGCCACCTTCACAGGTAGCTCCACCTTCTTGAGAATGAGGATAGCTGGTGGAATTACCCAGTCATGGAGCCTCTAGAGGTATTTCATAAGGCGATCTGACCCTCCAACGAAAATCGGAGTGTCGCCACGCATGTCGAACACCACGGGGACGGTCCTGTGTCCAGTCTCCATGGCCACGTCCTTCCTGAGTCCTACGAAGTTGTCCAGATTCACCTCCATGTAGGTGAGACCCTTCGAATCGAGAGTCCTGAAAGCCAGTGTGCAGTATGGGCAGACCGTCTGGGTGAAGACGAGAAAGTCCTCATCTACACTCTCGATGAAATCATGCAGCTGTGACAGAGTCGTCGCCTCCTTCCCCATCCCACCAAGCAGACTCTCCCAAATCGGCATCCATGACTTCTCCATCTTCGGATTTATTCTCCAGAACCCTGTTACACTCCTCTGGGTCAATGAAAATCAAGAAGACCACGGCGAACATCGTGAGGGCCGCACCAGCGTAGATTGCTGGGATGACGTCGTTGTCAAAGAATTCCAGGACCTGGCCTGTCTTGGAGAGTGCTATCACGCCCCCTAGGTTGAACATCGACATGTATGCAGTGAATTGTGTCCCGCCCACCTTGCTCCAAGTCATTTTCATGCACACAGCAACTACAGCGATGAAGGCGACACCTGTGACGAAGCCTTTGATTAACACGTACACCACCATGATTGAGGTGTTTGTCCATAGTGGTTCCAGGACGGCTAACATCCCATTGCATATCGCGAGGCAGGTGAATCCAATCATTCCCATCCTCCTTACGCCGAATTTTTCCCCGAGGAAACCGCCCGCGATTTGGCCAAACATGGTTGCTAGGATACCGCCCCCTCCTACGATCAAGCTGTACTTTGCATCACCCCAACCGGACTGTACAACTAATATGTCAATGATAATAGGGTCAAGGAAGTAGTACATTTCGGTAAGAAGGCAACAGAAAATCAGAAGGAAGGAAGATTTCAGATGGAATGCCTTGGTTAAGTTGAAACTAGTCTGAGCAAGAGTTCTCGTAGAGGATTGAGACAACAAAGAGAATGGATTGGGTACCTTGGGCAAAGAGCCATCCCCGTCATAGCGTGATCCTGATCCAACAAGTCTGTCGAAAAACGCTACAAATATTGCGAGGACTAAACCTCCGAATGCGACTATCTTGGCCTTTGAGTAGAATGGCACTGTGAGATCTACTGAGACGATGGCGAACACTAGGCCGGACACGAAGATAAAGATCGAGATTATCGTGATAAATGCTGGAATGGAGATTCTCTCTTCGAAGGTCGCCTTACCCACTGCTACGGCAGCCCACCACCTAGATTCCTCTGGATCATCCCAGTAGAGCTTCTCATCCACTTCATCCGACTCCTCGGAGAGGTTGTCTTTCTCTGACCCAGTGGACTCGGGCGTTCGGGTGGACCACGGGAATAGCCTAGTACCCGGCTTTTCGTATAGGAACATGGGCAGCACCATGATCAGAAGGAGTAAGGGAAGTTGGATAGCGAGCATCCCCCTGATGCCGATGGAGCTGACCAAACCGCCAAGAACTGCTCCTCCGACTATCATCCCAGCCCTCTTTGATGCAAACATATATCCATTCACCTTCGAAACCTCGTCGTCTTCCAAAACGTCGACTGCTAGAGCGTCAGTGCTGACGTCCTGGAGGGAAGCGAAGATGTTGTGGATGAACATGAGCGTGATTACAATGTCGATCTGTTCTATCAAGTTGGGGACAAAGAGGATAATTCCGATAGTCACTGCCATTCCGAACTGGGAGAAAAGGACCCAAAGTCTTCGTTTTCCATAGATTGGGATGTTTAGTGTATCGATTACAGGCCCCCATATCCATTTGAAGGTCCAAGGAAGTGCTATCGTGGCCAGAAGAGTCCCGGTTTCTCCTGCAGTGAAGCCATTGTTAGCCAGGTATGCTACGAATGCAACTACGGCGAACCCCCAGGGGAGGCCTTGGGCGAAGTATAGAATGCACAGAGATACCGTTCTTCTGAGTCTGTTGTCCGTGAGGCTCTCCCCATCATACCACTCTTCAATCAGGTGTTCCCTGTGGAAGACCACGTACCCGAGCATCAAGGCAAACATCAGAGCTATCGCGATAACCAGAATTTTGGAAGCGTTCGAGTCGTCGGACCCGTCAGTTACTGCTGGAATATCGAGTAGGATTACCCTTCGGGCGTCAATCGGGGAAATGTGTTCGTCGTCGACCACCAGTCTGGCATAGATTGTCGAGTTTCCAGACTCAACGTGTGGTTCCAATCGGATGCTCCACAGAGCCCAGTCGCCCAGTGGGGAATCGTCCACGGCTTCTTTCCATTCTCCTCCTCCTACTCGAACCTCGACCTTCGTCTGGCTGCCTGGTCCTGATGATCCTACTTCTGCTCCGGAAGATGACCCATGTATGTAGCTCTCATTGAGGACCTCCTCCCTGGTGGCAACTTCCATCGAGATATTCAAGGAGCGGTCAATGCTTCCTGCTGCCTCCACGAAGGCCATCGGATCAGCCTGTCCGAATCCGAATTCGTTGTCTGGCCTAGTTTCCAATAGGCTGCAGTCGTTTAGTCCGGGGTCATCGAGCAACTGGACATCGCGTTCGATAGAGTGAGCGGAAATGATATCCTTGAACTCGGTGGGTGTGAGGTCCGGATTTGCCTGGACCATCAGAGCCGCGATTCCAGCCATCAGAGGAGTGGCCATGCTAGTCCCTGACTTGCTGATGTAACCATCTTGGGTCGCTGCATCCGGAGCCATGATGCTGGATCCGATTACGGCTACATCCGGCTTCACCCTCAAGTCGGATGTGTACCCTCTGCTGCTGTAGATTGCAAGGCCTAGATCCTTGTCCAAACTGGCTACGGTTACGGGCAGCTTAGCGTCTCCAGGGCTATCTATGGTATTACATCCAGCAATGGTCAGTCCACCAAACTCGTTGCCTGCGGAGAGTGTGGTGATGATCCCGGCTTCAACTACCATGTCCATCTGGCGGCTCCATGCAGAGTTTCCATCGTTGTCCAAATGTACCTCGAATTGCTGCTCTCCCAGGGAAGAGGTCACTATGTCGATTCCATATTTTTCCTTGTTGTCAATTGCCCATTGGGCCCCTTGCATCACGTCCTCGATGTCCCCATCGCAGCATGCCAGGATATTGATCAGATGAGCTCCTGGAGCTGCTCCCACGTACCTCAGTCCAGTTCCCGGGTCAGTCTGACCGCCGCCGGTTCCTGCCGCTATTCCTGCAACGTGGCTTCCGTGTGTGCCTGAGTCGTATGATGTGGATGGGTCTTGCTCCTCATCTGTGAGAACGGCATCGAAGAATGCGATGATCTTGGGATCGCAATCCGAGGGAAGAGGATCGGGGTCCGGATCGAATGGGTCCGGGGGGTCGTCGATGCATGTGAGGGGGTCATCGTCCATGTCGTTGAGCCCCTCGTGGTCTCCACGGACTCCCGTATCCAGAATGGCAATAACAGAGCCGGTGCCATCGAGACCGAAGTCTTCCCATACGGTGTCCACCCCCATATTGGGAACTGCCTCGTGCATGTTAGTCTCGGCGAGACCAAGATCCTCTACCATCACGACGCCATTGAGCGATCTGATGCCCCCCTCGTCGATTATTTTCGATATGGGAGATGTTCCAGAGACCGTGTCCAGATATCCATATCTGAAGGTCACTTCCACCCCAAGTGACTCTAGGGCTGAGATATCGGCATCTGTTGGGTGGTGATCATAGTCCACGAAAACCCTTGCACTTCCCTCTGGAGCCCTCTTCCACCAGTCCCTCTGAGTTTGTTCGGGTTGCTCGATCAACCATTCCAGTCTGTCATCGAGGGAGTTAGAATCCTTGTCTCGGCTCCAATGAGCCCACCAGTTCCAGTGGATGTCAGACTCTATGCTAGGGCCCCAATCGCCATTAGCATCGAAACCACCTTGTGGTGATGACTCAACAGAAATTGAAGAGGCCACTAGTGGTGCGATTAGGACCAAGAGTGCCAGAGAAACAAACATGGAACGGCGGTCGCCCATGGATGCTCGGGCAAATGGTCATGTTTGAGAGTTCGGACTAGAATATTCACTCATGCAGAAGAACGCCTTGGTTCTCGAAATCCCACTCAATAATCTCCCAGTTCGCGTTCTCAATAGTCCGAGTAACGTCTTCCATACCAGTTGGGGAGCACAGGATTGCCGAACACCCCCCTCCTCCTGCCCCCAATGCCTTCCAAGCTACAGCGGAGCCTTGTCCGATGAGAGATTCTACAACATCTCGGAAAGGGTCATGGATTGCTTTATCGATCAAATCCACTCCCTCGCATATCTCCCTCAGTGAAGAGACCACCATGTCCCGACGGTCTTGCTGGAGGCCATTTGCCATCACTCTGGCGGCACCCCTAATCCTATGCAGGCCATTGATGACTTCCGTATCTCCATTTGAGTACCTCGACCATACTGATTCTTGCATTTCTCCGGAATTTCGACTTTTGCCCGAGAATGAGATTATCAGATGCTTCTTCAGCCAATTCATCGATGATTTCATTGGTTCGAATGGCATTCTCTCTACCGAGTCGCCAATGAACAGCAGGTGGTTGAAGCCACCTATGGCTGATGCCCACTGATCTTGTCTTCCACAATAATTTCCCCCCTGTGATTCGAGGACAAAGGCTTCCTCAGCGAGTTTTTCCGGATTTTCTAGTTGGTCAGGGGATATAAGCGCTGACAAGGCTACATTCATGGCAGAACTGGTTCCCAATCCAGAGCCTCTCGGAACTGGGAACTCGAAGTCTGCCTTTCTGTTGGCTGGAACTGAAGTGGACCGAGCAATCACTCTGAGATTAATTGCGAAGTTAACGACCTCTCCACCAAAGTCTCTGGTATATGGGCCTACATCGGTCCAACCACCAGCAAGGTCGACCCTGACGGGTGCCGAAGACTCAGTCGCCCCTGCCATTGTGTTAGTGGGGATTGCACTAAGACATCACTTTTTCTAGACCGAAAGTATCGGGTATCAATAGCCCCTCCGCTGGACATGGATGACGGAGTTGCTAGGGCGATTTCCGCATTCGAGTCTGGAAATCCAGTAATGATCTTTGACTCTGATTTCAGAGAGAAGGAGACGGATCTGCTTTGGCCCGCAACCGCAGCGACACCCGAGGTGATAAGGAGACTGAGAAAAGACTGTGGCGGTCTTCTTTTCCTGGCAATAGGGGATGAAATTGGAAAGATGTTTGGACTCCCTTGGCTTCAAGACATCCATTCTCATGATGCTCTGATTGGGGAGAACCCGGTGCTGGAGTATCTAGTCACAAATGATCTTCAGTATGATTCGAGATCCGCCTTCACTCTTTCACTTAACCATAGAGAAACGTATACTGGAATTACTGACAGAGATAGATCCCTGACGACAAGAAGGTTTGGGGAATTATCTGGAGAACTGTTGCGAAATAGTGCCAGGGGCGATTCCGCACTTTCCGAATTGGGGAGAGAATTCAGGACTCCCGGCCATATCCCAGTATGCAGAGAATCACCGGGAGGTCTCAAGACGAGACAGGGCCATACCGAACTAGCCGTTTCAATAGCCAGATTGGCTGGATTAGTCCCCTGTACTATTGGTGCCGAGATGCTGGAATCAGATGGAGATGGGGCGTTGTCCTTAGAAGAGGCTGGGGAATATGCAGCGAGGCATCGAATTCCGATGATTACTGGAGAACAAATTTCTGCTACTTTCGATGAAAAGGATTAGACGAAGATATCAACGGGGTCTCTATTGATGGTCAGAGTAATGGCGGTTGGAATCTTCGACATTCTACATGCAGGGCATTTGCACTATGTTGAGCAAGCAAAATCTCTTGGTGACGAGCTTATTGTCGTCATTGCCCATGATGAAACTGTACGAAAGCAAAAGCATGAGCCAGTCACGGGTCAAGAGCTGAGAAGGAGGATGGTAGAAGGACTGAAGCCAGTCGACAAAGCAATAGTTGGAAATCCGCCAGGGGTGCCGATATTCGAGATATTGGAGGAAGTTAGCCCTAATCTGATAGCCTTGGGATATGATCAGAAGCATTCTATCGATGCGATTAGGGCTGGGCTGGATATGCATGGGTTCGAAGATGTCAAGATTACACGAGTCGAAGGGCTGTCGGACGACCTAGATGGAACTAGGAAGATAATTGCAAGAATCCTGAACCTATGGCCTGGCACAGAAGGGGGCCCGTACGAGGAGGACTGAACATGTATACTGGAATTGTAGAGGGAACTGCACCAATTCTGGATATAATCGAAGGGGACTCCATCCGAACATTCTCAGTAGACCTGAGTGGATTCGATGAAGAACTAGTAACCGGGGCAAGTGTTTCCCTGGATGGTGTTTGCATGACTGTAGTGAGAATAGATTCGGGGAGAGTGGATTTTGATGCAATTTCAGAGACTCTGGAGAGAACAACCCTAGCTGACAGATCTGCTGGAAATCTCCTAAATGTGGAGAGGTCGATGAGACTTGGTGACGAATTGGGGGGACATGTCCTCTCTGGACACGTAATGGCAACCGCTGAAATATTGGAGTTCGGAATGGTTGGCGAAGGGAAAGATCTCAGGATATCAATCCCAGATGGCTGCGGCCCTTTCATTCTGGAGAAGGGATTCATCGCCATCGATGGGATGTCCCTTACTGTAGGAAAATGCGATGAAGGAAGTTTCAGTTTGCACATAATCCCCGAGACGCTCAGAATTACCACCATAGGGAGAAAGATCGTCGGAGATAGAGTAAACATTGAGATAGACTCGAGAACGCAAGCCGTTGTAGAGACAATGCTCAGGATGGGCAAATCATGAATCTTGGAATTGTTTGTGGCTCATTTCATCGCGATGAAGTGGAGAGAATGCTGGAATTCGCTAAGGATGAGACAGTTTCCAAGAATTGGTTAGTTCATGATATTGTTTGGGTCCCTGGTTCTATGGAGGCCCCACTGGCTCTGGACAGGATGCTACAGAGAGAAGAAATCCATGGTGCTATCGTTTTGGGAATTATCGAGCGTGGTGAGACTGACCATGGACTAGTAATGGGGCATTCAGTGGCCATGTCAATAATAGAGTTGCAAATCAAGCACAACAAACCAATTGGATTGGGGATAATTGGTCCGGGAGCCAGGCCTGAACACATCGAACCTAGGCTAGAGTCACATGCTAGATCTGCAGTTGGTGCAGTCGCAGCGATGTCAGAGTGAGGAGGAGGCATCACTCACCGGGAAGTCGCATCGGTGGCAACTTCGTAGATGTGACCTTTTCCATTCTCTCGACAGTGATCAATGGAGTTAACTTACCATTGAAAACCACTGAAGCGCCCACGTGCAGAGAGAACTTCACTGCCAAAGCCTCTGGAATGTCAGCAATCATCATGAAATCCATCTCACCGAATGACCAAAAGTAAGCTTCCAGAGATCCGCCCATGGCTTCCACTATTTTCTCGGCTTCTTCATTCCTTGCCTTACCTCCGTCCTTCAGTAGACCAGCAGCACCTTCCATAGTGTAGTTTCCAGAATACATGTATTTTGGCATGATTTGTCATCTTGACGATTATTATATTATAATTTTCTTTCTGAATTGCCATCAATTCTGGAGTCTATGCGACTGTCAAGATTCAAGGGATGCTAACACCTCGGTGCTCCATGGGCGAGGATGTTAGGAGAGTCATCATAGTTGGTTCGGGCCCTGCAGGTTACACTGCTGGCCTATACACAGCTAGAGCACTGCTGAATCCGTTGATGTTCGCCGGGTATATGTCAGGGGGACAGCTAATGCTCACATCTGATGTTGAAAACTTCCCCGGCTATCCAAAGGGAATTGGAGGTCCTGAGATGATGATTGATATGAGGGAGCAGGCCGAACGGTTCGGCCTAGAGGTCCGAGACAAGAATGTGGAAAGGGTCGATTTATCGCAGCGCCCCTTTGGAGTATGGGTAGAGGGAGAGGAGTTCAGAGCAGAGTCACTGATAATTTGCACCGGTGCAGAAGCAATTTGGCTTGGTGTGGAGGGAGAGGATGAACAGAAGGGACGTGGAATTTCGACATGTGCCACTTGTGATGGTGCTTTCTTCCGGGACGAGGAAATTATTGTTGTTGGAGGAGGAGATTCAGCGATGGAGGAGGCAACTTTTCTGACTAGGTTTGCTAGCAAAGTTACTATTATCCACAGAAGGGAGGTTTTCAATGCGTCTAAGGTGATGTACGAGAGGGCCGCGGCACATCCGAAAATCGAGATCAAGACATTCAAGCAAGTGAAAAAATGGATTGCGAATGAGCAAGGCCTTACTGGTGCTGTCCTAGAAGACCCGAGAGATGGATCTGAGGAGGAGATCAGTTGCGCGGGGGCATTTATCGCAATTGGGCACACACCAATTACCAATTTCCTTGAGAATCAGTTGGAAACTGACTCAGATGGATACATTGTTCACAAAGAGAACACAATGACAACTGTCCCAGGAGTATTTGCCGCGGGAGATATTGTAGACAAAAGGTATCGACAGGCTATTACAGCCGCCGGAATGGGATGCCAGGCAGCAATAGACGCGGAAAAGTGGCTGGAAGAGCAAGATTGAGGACCGAAGGTACCTTGATTGGGTTCCCTCTCTCGGATGACAATGTCAGGCCGTCTTAATCAGGAACAAAGAGAGAGGTATGCGAGGCATCTGGTACTTCCAAGCGTAGGGGAAGAGGGACAGGAACAACTGCTCAATTCATCGGTACTTGTGGTGGGGGTCGGAGGTCTGGGTTCTCCAGCATTAATGTATTTGGCAGCGGCTGGAGTAGGAAGAATTGGCATAATTGATAATGACTCGGTTAGTGCGTCCAATTTACAGAGGCAAATCATTCACAGTAGTGAATGGATTGGCAAATCTAAGGTCGAGTCTGCTTCAAACTGGGTTGCAAGATTGAATCCTGACGTTGATGTTGTAAAGATCAATGATAGACTGACTCATGAGAATTCGATGGAAATATTGGACAATTATGATGTAATTATTGACGGGACGGACAATTTTCAATCTCGATATCTGATTGGAGACACATGTGAAATCCTCGGTAAACCGTGGGTTTTCGGAAGTATCCATAGATTCGAGGGGCAGGTCTCAACTTTCAACCTCAACAATGGGCCAAATTATCGCGATTTGTTTCCAACACCTCCACCTCCCGAATTAGCGCCAAATTGCTCAGAAGCTGGCGTATTAGGAGTCCTACCTGGGATTGTCGGAACAATTCAGGCTACCGAGGCGATCAAGGTTATCTTAGGCATAGGAGAATGCCTGAGTGGGAAGCTGCTAGCGATTGATGCTTTATCGATGGAAATGCGGTCACTCTCATTCTCTAACAACCCGGGAAGAGCAAGGGTCACCAAACTGAGGGAATCGGCGGAACAAGATTTCGAAGAAATTGGCGCAAAGGAATTTTCCGAAAGAAGACTAGGGGGTTGGAAACCATTCATCCTAGACGTGAGGAGGGCCCATGAGGAGGCGATTGCTTCGATTGGAGGTACGGATGCGCGAATAATGCATCTTGAGATTCCATCAAGAGTAGAAGATTTACCCGCGGGAGTGGATATTGTCGTATATTGCAGAAGTGGCCAAAGATCGGCTGCTGTGGCCAGATTTATCATAGAATCGGGTTTGAACGTTGGACGGATTTTCAACTTGACCGGAGGGATACTTTCCTGGTCCGATAATGTAGATTCAAGTATAACTAAATATTAATGTGGTATTATTAATCTCAGTATATCGTTTTAATATGGTATTATATCGTAAATTATAGTATTATTATAATTTATTATCAATAATGTGGTATAATTACTCTTAATTGACTGTTTTAATATGGTTAAATAGAAAAATATAACTAATATTATCTTGGAAATACCACATTTAACTACTAATTGTGGTAAAATAACCATTAATATGGCGAATATTGTTGTACTATACCTATTCGGGCATTCATGGTATTGGCGAGAATAGGGATTTGGAAGTGTCCTGAATGCAGCATTCACCAAATTTGGAAGACAAGATCAGATCATGCCAATAAATTGGATCGAAAGTGCGCTGACTGCGGGAAAAGGGCAAGAACGACACTTGATAGATCATCTTCGGGGAAGGGCAGGACAAGGAGTATAGAGATCTGGGAAAGGGATCCACGTGCGGGGATGAGTAAACTCAAAGAAGAAATAGTCAGAAGAAATAAAGGGAGTTCTCGGAGTAAGAAAACCCCACAGGATGCCTCTCCAGATAATGATGAGCCTCAATCGTTATTGCCAATAATCTGGGGTACCGAGTGGAACCCCGAGTTCTCTTTGGAATTCCCACAAAGAATTGAATCTGAAATTGTCAGAGATACGTTATTGGAATTCATTGCAGAAAGGCATGATGGGCATCTGGATACAGTATCTGATTGCTGGGGAAATCTAAATTTCCCTAAAAGATTGAGTGGGAGTAGTTTCCACGAGTTCTCGAAGTTGCTGGTTTCTGAGTTGAAGAGTAGTCTCTCAGAACGTCTACTTGGTCCGAATCTCTCATTCTTGAGTGAATCCGAAATCATACCTCGAAGGAAGGGTGAGATATTCCTAGAAAGGAGAATGACGAGGTTCCTGATAGATATTACCCTTTGTCTGAGAAGGATTGCCCACTATTATTCAGTGACTGTGGAAGATAGAGTACAATGGCAAAGAAGGATGATTAGGACTAGATTGGTCGATGAACAGTTGAAGGATCTCTCCACATCTGGCTTACCCACACCTGATGGAGGGAGATTCGGAGGGAAGGGTTTCAGATCAACTTGGCAAGAGGGAGTAGTGGCGTGTGCAACCGCAATGAAACGAGCAGTGGACCTTCCCGAAGATGCGCGTCAAAATGCAGATATCGTAGCACCGATGATTCGAGACATGGGCCTTGCTCTGGCTATGGGACAGACGCCAATTGAGGTCCTAGCAGCGCAAATGGGGAAGGCGGATTCGTACATGGATGGAGGAATAGAAGGCAGTGGTGGCCGGGATCTACACATTGGCAACTGGGAGAAAGGTATTCTCCCACCAACGGCTCCATTGCCAATAGCAAGCGCCACGACAACTGGCGTGGCACTGGCAGCAAAACAGCTGGGCGTGAAGAGATTTCACCTGGCCCCAGTTGGAGAGGGATGCAGTAGTAGTGGAGAGTTCTGGGAAGCGATGAATTTCGCAGGAGTCCGGGGTCTGCCAATTTGCTTTATGATTCAGAATAACCAAATTGCTCTAGACACATTCAACTCGGCACAATCGGGAGCAGAAACTTTTGGTGACAAGGGACACGCTATGGGGATACCCTCGTGGACTATTGATGGGGCCGATCCAGCAATGTTCTACGCATCTTCTGCTGTTGCTAGGGAGTTCGCCATAGCTGGTTGTGGAGCGACGCTTATTCACGTTGAAACCATGAGAGGTTGTGGGCATGCGCACCATCATGACGACCTTTACCTCGGAGCTGCAAGTGGAAATCCCTCGGGTTATGTGGATCGTGAGTTGCTTAGATACTGGGCCGAGAAAGATCCACTCCCAAATCATAGAGAATTGCTGATAAAATTGGGAGTTGGTGAACAGAGGCTAAATCGAATATTAGAGGAAGAGGAGGCGAATGTTTCTGCGGCCAGGAAGGAATTGGAGAAAATGGATTGGCCTGAAGGGAATTCTGTAGTCAAGGGGGTGACTTCTTTTTTTGATGCCACGAGCCACGAACACCAACTAAGTAGAGTCGATCGAGAAAGTGAGGTTCCGGGCGCTGTTCTCAAACCGGGAGAGTATGCAATCGAGTTTTCTGATGCTCAAAACTCGTGGACTTACAGCAGGTCGATACAGAATGCCATGGTATCCCTAGCTGAGCAATTCGGAGAACAGATGGTTTTCATGGGAGAGGATATGGAAGTTGCTGGGGCATTCGGAATGAATCTAGGATTGAAGGCAAAGGGGCATCAATCAAAACTTCTTGATATGCCACTCTCTGAGGCTATAATCATCCATTCAGCGACAGGGGCCGCTTTGGGAGGGTTGCGCCCACTAGCGGAGATTCAATTCGGAGGTTTTGCTTCACTAGCAATGAATCCACTGGTAAACAATGCAGCTCAACTGCGATGGCGATGGGGTGCAGAAGTCCCTCTAACTGTAAGAGTCCCTCTAGGGGGAAAGACACGCAGTGGCCCGTTCCATGCAAACATGATTGAATCATGGCTGACAAATGATCCAGGCCTAGTTATTGTCTCTCCGAGTAATCCTCAAGATGCCTATGACCTTCTGATTGAGTCGCACCACCTACCCGATCCGGTTGTCTACCTTGAGCACATTGGACTATACGGCCTCAGAGGGGGGATGACGGGATGGGGCAAGTCAATCAACCAAGTCGTAGATACAACATCGGTACAGCAGAGACTGGAGGAGGGGAAGAATTCGATTGGAGATGCTCGAATAGTTCGTGGCGGCAAGGATGTAACCATAGTCACATGGGGTGCGATGGTGCACGTTGCTCTAGATGCGGCAAAAGAGGTAGCAAGAAGGGAGATAGAAGTTGAGATAGTTGATCTAAGAACACTTGTCCCATTTGACTCCGAGACCTGCATTAATTCAGTTTTGAGAACTGGTCGTCTAATTGTTCTCCAAGAATCTCAATGGACTGGAGGTTTTGGCCACACCGTGTCCAGCAGAATTGTGGAAGAGTCGTTCTGGAGAATGGAGTCGCCGCCGGTTGTCATTGGTGCTTTGGACACTCCAGTTCCTTTCTCACCGACGCTGGAAGATCACACAATTCCCAGTGTGAGGGTGGTAATCAGGCACATTGAAAGAGCATGTGCATGAGGTTTTTCTCACAGATAGATTAGCAAAGAGTAATTTGTGGAAAGTCGCGGGAATGGAATGTGGATGGGACAATAGTCGACATTCTGTTTATTCTTTCTGGTTTCGCATTCCTAATGGGAGGGGGGGAGACTCTTGTCCAGGGGGCGACGAGGATTTCGCAGAACCTTAGTGTCTCTCCACTTGTTGTTGGGTTTACCGTCGTAGCAGTAGGCACCTCACTTCCTGAGTTGGCTGTCGTAATAGAGGCAATTAGTAATGATTCGCCTGATATTGCAGTAGGAGGGGTACTCGGATCAAATGTTGCCAACTTTATGCTTGTCCTCGGGGCTGCTGCAGTAATGGGGGCTCAGTCTGAAGGGGGAGAAGGAGTGAAGAGAGATTCCATAGCAGTAATCGTGGCTACTGTTTTCATGTCAGTTTTCGTGTTTGGGGGAGAGGTCCCTATGACTGGGGGACTAGTGATGCTAACCTGCCTGCTTGCATACTACTACTACACATATTCCAGAGCAATAGCCGGGGATGACGAGTATAAGTTCGAAGACTCCTGGCTTCCAAACAATATGTCTGCCGCGATTCCTGCTTGCCTAGTGGGAGGGGGAGTGATATGGTTAGGAGCAATATTGCTAGTGGATGGTTCAACGAACATTGCCGAGACATACGGGGTCTCAGAGGCAGTAATTGGCTTGACAATTGTTGCACTAGGGACCTCCCTTCCGGAGCTTGCAGTTACGGTGGTAGCAGGTCTAAGGGGGCAGGGCGGAGTAGCATTAGGAAATGTTCTCGGTTCCAATGTAATGAACATCATGGGCATCATTGGTATTGCCAGTATTTTCGGAGGCGGTATTGCAGTCGATAGCGAGTTCACTAGAGACATCGTGGTGGTAATCGCGACATCTGGTTTTGTCGTAACGGTATTTCTTAGGGGAAAGGAAATCTCAAAGGCGGTTGGTTCATTGATGATTCTTACCTATCTTTCCTACATGACTTATCTCAGTGGATTACTAAACGGATTAGTATAGCACTATTACGAAGCCTAGTGACGGGGAGAAGTGGGGTTGCCTAGACTTGAGTGCGTAATTCTTGCAGCCGGCTCCAGTAGTCGACTTGGAAGTGACAAGGCACTAGTTCGGATAGGTTCCCGAACCCTAATCCGATGGTTGGTAGATAGAATCACAGAGAGGGGCATAGGGGTCACAATTGTGGCTAGTGAGAAGAATATGAGAGAGATATCTGAGAAACTTCCAGATTCCAACTTAGTTGTCAACCCGGAACCTCACAAGGGGAGAACAGGTTCTCTGAAGATCGGTATTTCTAGCATTGATATCTCGACGGGACCTACCTACAGACTGCTTGTTGTACCTGTGGACAGACCCGGATTCTCTGATTCAACCTTGGAACGACTAATCGATTCGAATGAGACCTGTTGCCCGATGCGAGGAGAGAGAGGGGGGCATCCGCTGCTATTATCTCCTATTGACGTACAAAGAGTCAGGGCAAGTTCTCCGGATTTGCCACTCAGAGATATTGTAGAGCCCCTCAGGTTTGAGGTCCCTGACAGGGCGCTTCATCTCAATATTGACACTCCTGCAGATATTGATTCTTTACGGGAGAAGATTGATTCTGTGAATCGAGAAAGTTGAAATGTACCATTTCGGACTCGAGCCGTGGACCCCGTAAGCCTAATTGACAGTTATGGGCCGATTGAGCAGGCACTTCTTGCAGGACTCTTCACTTGGTTCATGACTGCTGCGGGAGCAGGAATAGTAATACTATTCGATGAAATCGATAGAAAGGTCCTCGATGCAATGTTGGGATTTGCCGCTGGAGTAATGATTGCTGCGAGTTTCTGGTCACTCCTTTCTCCAGCCTTAGAGATGTCAGAGGGCAAGAGCCTCCCGGTTTGGTTTCCGGCACTGGTTGGATTCCTCCTTGGTGGCGTAGTGATGAGGTTGGTGGACTACTACCTCCCTCACCTCCACCCTGGTGCCCCCCCAGAAGAGGTCGAAGGAGTGAAGACATCTTGGCAAAGAAGCATGCTCCTTGTTTCTGCAATTACCCTACACAATATCCCCGAAGGTTTGGCAGTCGGTGTGGCCTTTGGGGCTGCAGCTTCAGGTTTTGAAGGAGCTACTATAGGTGCTGCAGTGGCTCTAGCAATTGGAATAGGAATCCAAAACTTTCCCGAAGGTGCTGCTGTTTCACTCCCCCTCAGAAGGGAAGGACTCTCAAGGAAGTCCAGTTTCATGTGGGGACAACTTTCGGCCACTGTTGAGCCAATAGCAGCAGTTATTGGCGCAGCATTAGTAATCACGATGGAGCCAATTCTCCCCTATGCTTTGGCATTCGCAGCAGGAGCAATGATTTTTGTTGTCGTGGAAGAGTTGGTTCCAGAGTCCCATCGAGGGGGAAATGGAGACATTGCAACAATGGGAGTTATGGTTGGATTTGCCATAATGATGGTTCTTGACGTCGCCTTTGGATAGAAGGGCAATCAAAAAGACCAGAACGCCCTCAGGGTGGTGTGACTAAGGTTGTCCTCTCTTGGATTATTGATCGTCTGGAAGCTGGCGACAGGGTTGCAGTGGCTTCAGTAGTGAAGGCCCAAGGGAGTGTCCCCGGTAAGCCCGGGGCTAGGATGGCAATTAGCTCAAAAGGGGGTAGATTTGGGACAGTTGGAGGGGCGGGTCTAGAACTAAAAATAGAGAAAATTCTGGAAGAGATGTTGTGCGATGCAGATAGTTACTCGAGAAAGAAAGGGGGCAGGGTAGAGGTTTTCTTATTGAATAAAGATGGGAAGGAAAAAGAAGTGATAGCCTTGGACAGCATATGTGGAGGTCGTGTTACGGTGGCTATGGAGGTGATTTACCCGACCCCTCACATTCTAATTGTTGGAGGAGGTCACGTTGGATTCTCCATAGCAAAGGTATGCGATAACCTTGATTGGTCATACAGTGTTTTTGATATCAGAGAGGAATACTGCAATCCAGAGAGGTTTCCCCATGCTGCAGACATATTATGTTCCACGGTCGAAGAAATCCTTCAGGCAGAGGATGAAGAGTCGCTGCGGAGGTTCTCTGACATCCTTCTACTGAGTCATGACTGGGAGGTGGACGAGGACTTGCTGATTGGATTGCTGAGACTCTCTCAAGGTACTTCACGACCTAGAATTGGTGCGATAGGTTCCAAGAAAAAGTGGTCAGAATTCGAAAGAGCAGCAATAGAAAATGGCATCGAAAAGAAACTGATAGATGCTGTGAGGTGCCCGATTGGATTGGACATTGGGGCAGACTCTCCTGAAGAAATAGCAGTTTCCGTTTGCGCTGAGGTACTTTCCTTAGAAAGGGCAGTCAACCATACCTAAGTATAAAATTTGTGAACAAATACGGGAGACTGTGAGAACAGCTCCTGCTCTGATTGTCGTGCTGATGGTTTCGGCCACCTTAGTTGGTTGCCTAGGCGAACAAGATAAGGGAGCAGAAACAGACACTAATCTGGAAGAGAGCTTCGGTGCATTCAGCGTAGTTGCTCCTGTTGACACGGGAATCAATGTGTATCACGATCACTTCGCCATGAACGAGTCTTACCCTCAGTGGCTTCTTGATCAATTAGGGGTGAACATTGTATGTAATATCACCAATAATGGAACATGGGACGAAAGGTACGAGGCCGATAGGGAGAATTGCTGGGATGTTATCGAGTCGGGTGACATTGTCTGGTTCAAGGGGTCTAGAATTATTGGTACGACTCCCGATGATAACACTGAAATCCCAATCCTTGACGACCCGAGCGATGGGCACGGAACCGCAGTGACTGGGGCAGTACTAAACGCAAATCCTGAGGCGGTAATTTTCTTTGTTGAGGGGTTCAGTGATGCTGCAGTTCTTGCAGCTGCGAATCAACCATTGGTGGACATAATCACAACTAGTTTCGGACCGATACTTTCACTGCCAGTCCCCGGTATCGAGGATGCTACCAAGGTGGCTGTGGTCCAAGAGAAGAAAGTCCACACAGGAGCTGCGGATAACTCCCCTTCTCCGGCAATCCAAGACTCTACTGCTGGCCCTCCTTGGAGTATTGGGATTTCCGGGTATGCCGAAGAGGATGATAATCAGAAGGAGACGATGAGTGGTTCTTATCCAGATATAGCTGCAGACTGGACCCAGTTCCTACCGAATCACGATGACATCGATGGATACCATTGGACATCTGGTACTTCTTTTGCAACTCCAAGGACTGCTGGCCTTCTCTCGGAGGTTCTAGAAAATCTAAGGTCTGAGTTCGGTGACCTATCTTCAGGAGCTGATCCCGATAGCAGAATGGGATTCATCGTCAATGGGACAAATTTCTCAATTACTAACGATGACTTACGAGATGCGCTGAATCTCTCTGCTTGGTATCCATCCTTTTCCACTTGGGACCCCCTATCTGGGACTACTCCCGTTTCTCCGGTAGCCCCATGCACACAAGTTGGCTGGGGAGTTGTGAATGAGAGTAATGTCAAACCCATAATTGAACACCTGAATGGAAGCAATGCCATGTCGCAGAGACCCTTTGATGTCGAGATTTGCATGGAATCTAATCAGGACCTCAGAGAAGCATACTGGAACTAGGATTGTCTATTAAATAGAAAAAGGGATGTGTACAAGTATGAGGAATGTTCTCCTACGATGGAAGGTTTCCTCACTAAGAGGAATTAATCAGATTGATTCCCTGATAGAGATATGCGAGAGTTTTGAAGTTCTCGGACATCTTTCAACCGAACTTGACGGTGTGACTCAACTAGTCGAGTTGCGAATCAACGAAGGTCACACCCTTTCCGAAATCTCAAACTTGGAAAGTTTCGAAGTATTGGAGACTCACGAGGAAGACGAGAATGGCGTTCTTGCCAGCATACGATGCACACACCCGCTCGCACTATCGGCAGTTGAACTATCAAACATCTACGTCCACCCCCCATATGGTATAGACTCGAAAAAAGGATTGGAAGTCAGAATCTTTGGAATTTCGAGTTCAATACGTAGTTTCTTGGAATTCGTTAGAGCCGCTATGCCTCCCGATACGATTAGTGTCCAGACGATAAAAAACGACGCTGCGAAGGAGTATGATTTTCTGACGGAAAAGCAGAGAGAAGTGCTAGAGCACGCAGTTCTGAGAGGTTACTACGACGACGGTTCGGAAGTCACTCTAAAACAACTAGCAGATGATTTGGGAGTAGCAAGAAGCACCATCGGAGAGCATCTGAAAAGAGCCGAATCAGAGGTTGTTAAGAGAGCTGTCAATAATTTCCCATAGGTTTTGATTGTATACCGAATGCTCAAAGGATGAACTCGATTGGTCATAATGTGGTGCAGTTCCGACTACCGATGCTCCCCCACCCTGATGAGGTCGAGTGGAATGCCAACGTTAACGGCGAAGAAACCTCTATTTTCATTGGGAGCAATGCAATTCTACTTGATGTCCTGAGGGATAAAGTCGGGAGCCTTGGGACCAAACGTGGATGCGACATGGGCACTTGCGGATGCTGTTCTGTTCTCATTGATGGAGACCCGAGGCTATCCTGTCTGACTCTAGCTATCGATGCGGATGCAACTACAATTACCACTGTTGAAGGATTGGCCGATGGCCATCATTTGCACCCCATTCAAAAGACCTTTGCGGAATTCGGAGGGAGTCAATGCGGATTCTGTACTCCGGGTTTCCTAGTCGTAATTTCAGCTCTACTATCTGAAAATCCCAGACCTGATGAAGAAGAGATTAAGGGAGCAATAGAGGGAAATCTTTGTCGGTGTACTGGTTTCCAGCAGATTGTCGACTCGGTGAAGGCGGCCTCTGAAATCCTAGTCTCTGGAACTGGAATTGAAAACTCGACTAGCCCCAAGAGCGACCCGCATCCAGGATTTGGTGGTAACTAGAATGACTGAAAAGGGAGAGAGTGAGGAACAAGTGGAAAATGATGAAGAGATCATCGGATACCGCCAACAGCCTGGAAAAATCCCCTTTTCTAGACCTGGTTCTGGGGGGAAGAATAGCTTCTCTGAGACGACTGACCCAGAATTGATTCCTAATTCACAAGGGGGTTCTTTGGAACAACCATGGGGATCTCATAAGCATGACGAATTAGTGAGTGGACGAGTAATCGGAAAACCGACTGCACTAGTCGATAGTTCTTGGAAAGTAACTGGTCAAGCCCATTATGGTGATGATGTACGGCTCCCAGGAGAGTTGATTGGGAGAATTGTCCGTTCTCCCCACCATTACGCGAAGGTTCTCTCAGTAGACTGTTCCAAGGCCCTTGAGTTGCAAGGGGTAGTTGCGGTTGCAACGGGTGCGGACGCGAAAAACCGATTCGGAGTCCTTCCTGTGACAAAGGATGAGCATGCGATGGCGGTCGAGAAAGTTCGACATGTTGGTGATCTTGTGGCATGCGTGGCTGCAGTTGACGAGTCTACTGCTAGAGAGGCAGAAAGGCTGATTGATGTTGAGTACGAGATTCTAGACTCGATTCATGACATGCGTAAGGGACTTGAGAATAGTGAGGAGCCGATTCATGACCGAGGTAACTATCACATTGGGAAGTCGAACATCCAAAAGAGGGTTTTTCAAGAATTTGGTGACATTTCTGGGATGGCTCAATCTTCAATCGCCAGTCACAAGAAAAGTTGGTTATTCGCGGGAGTGAATCATGGATTCACAGAGCCCCATGCAGTGGTTGCTAACTGGGATCCATCGGGCAGACTCACCCTATACACCCCTCAACAAGTTCCTCACTATCTTCACAGAGCTCTGGCTGACGTATTGGAGATACCAATGCATCAGATCAATGTACATAGGACATTTGTTGGAGGGGGTTTTGGTGGAAAATCGGATCCTTTTCCTCATGAAATGTGTGCAGCAATTCTCGCAAGGAAATCCGGCAGACCCGTGCGAATAACTTTTGACAGAGAGGAGGTTTACTGGGTAAATAGAGGCCGACACCCATCTAGGATTGAAATGAATCTTCATGCTGACGAACAGGGGAGAATCTGTGGGATTGAGACTGACGCACTAATTGACGGTGGGGCCTTCGCCTCTTTCGGGCATGTGACGACTTACTACAATGAGGTGCTCCACACAGCACCATACGAGATTGGTGCTTTCCACTACACTGGAGCCAGGGTTTGGACGAATAAACCGGCCAGTGGAGCCATGAGAGGGCATGGTGCGGTAAACTCGAGGTGTGCAGTAGAAGTAGGGCTAGATGACTTGGCTGAAGATCTCCATGTAGACCCGATTACGCTTCGCTTAGCAAATCTTCTACCCCCTCACTCGGCGACAATTACGGGATTTAGAGTAACCAGCATTGGAATGAGGGAGTGTCTAGAGAGAGTGAAGATAGAGAGCGGCTGGGAGAAGAAATTCAGAAATCTACCTTTGGGCAAAGGGATTGGCATTGGTTGTGGATTCTTCATTTCAGGGAGTGGTTTGCCCATCCACTGGGACCCGAATAAATTCCCCCATGCGACTGTTCACCTGAAGGTGGACATGGATGGTGGAGTAACGGTGCACACCGGTGCTGCCGACATAGGGCAGGGGTCTGACACCGTTATTGCCCAATCTGTTGCGGAGGTACTAGGTTTGCCTCTTGACATGATTCGAGTCAAGTCCAGAGATTCGGATACTTCTCCGGTCGACCTAGGGTCATACTCGTCTAGAGTCACGTTCATGAATGCTAATGCTACTATCTCTGCAGCGATTCAGATCAGAGATAAACTTCTTGATGCAACGGCGGAAATCACAGGCGCCGACAGAAGTAGTTTGGTGATTGGCGATCGTCGAATTTTCCTGAAAGACGATCCAGCAGTAGGCGTGTCATATCTGGAGGCTCTGCACAAGGCGCAAGAAGACAGGGGAGCATTGGTATCATCGGGAGCATACAGAACACCGCCGATGGGTAAAACTCACAAAGGGGCTGCAGCAGGACTAGCGCCTGCATACTCTTTCTCTGCCTATGTTGCAGAAGTAACTGTTGACGTGGAGACTGGTCAGACCAAAGTGGACAAAGTCTGGGCAGCACATGACTGTGGAAAGGCCCTAAACCCATTAGCAGTAAAGGGGCAAATTATCGGTTCCTGTCATATGGGCATGGGCCAAGTCCTTTCAGAAGAGATGCGTTATGGTCGAAATGGGAATCTGATGAACCCAGACCTCCTTGATTACAAAATACCGAGCGTCCATGAGATGCCTGAAGTAGTTCCGATTATCGTGGAGTCTAACGATCCAGAGGGACCCTTTGGAGCAAAGGAAGCTGGAGAGGGTCCTCTGCTCCCTATTCTTCCGGCTGTTTGCAATGCTGTTTACGATGCAGTTGGAGTCAGGACCTCGGAGCTTCCCATGACACCCGAGAAGGTTTTCAAGATGATAGAGAAGCGATGCAGGACAGAAGGAGTATCTGATCCAACGGATCTTGAATGCCCGTCTCTTGAGTACTCAGATCTACAATCAATTCTCGAGAAGAGAGGCGACGAACACAGACTAAGGGACAAAGAAAGAAGACTTGACGAAGAGAGGAAGGACTACTACAATGGAGCTCTGTTCGGACTCGATCCTTCAGTTCCTCCGGATGAAGTTGATCCGAGATGGGAAGTTAGAGTTACCCCTGATGAAGAATACCTCGAATCTCCACGCCTTGCAGGAAGTGCTTGGAAACACACTGAGAGAAGACACTTGGAGGGTACAAAATGAAGATGCCCCCTTTCCGAGTGCTCTCGCCCAAGAGTCTCGATGAAGCACTTCATATGTCACGGGATCTTTCTGATTCTGGGGAAGCTTTCGACTGGATTGCTGGCGGAACAGACCTCTTGCCGAACTACAAGTGGCACATCAATGTGAAGAGTCATGTAATTTCGCTCTCATCGATTCCTGAATTACGAGAATTAAGTGGGAACCACATTGGTGCGATGGTTAGTATCAATGACTTAGCGGAAGATGCAGGCACGCACCCAGTTCTAGCCAAGGCTGCAAATTCCGTTGCCAGTGTTCTGATTAGGAAATCTGGAACCGTAGGAGGAAACATTTGCCTAGACACCAGATGCTACTGGGTGAACCAATCTGAGACATGGAGGGAGTCCATTGACTGGTGCTACAAGTGTGATTGTGGGACGGGAGCCGATTGCAGAGTCATTCCGAATCAGAACACATTGTGTGTTGCGACGTATCAGGCAGATTTAGCTCCCGTACTGATGTGTCTTGATGCCACGATACATCTTGCTTCTCCCACTGGAACTAGATCATTGCCACTTTGCGAGTTCTTTGAGTTGGATGGAATGACAAGAAATGTACTAGAAAGTGGGGAGTTAGTAACTCACATCACCATCCCAGAAGATTCCGCAGAATGGAGTGGGGACTACCAGAAGTTGAGGCAGAGAGACTCCTGGGACTTTCCAGAAGCAGGTGTTGCCGTCCTTTGGAAGGGCATTTCTAGTAGCGGCCCTGAAAGCCTTCGAGTAGCGACAACTGGTCTCGAGTCGATTCCAAGCCTGCATCTGGAGGAGACGAAAGAGGCCCTCTCAAGGTGGAGGGGCGCAGAGACCATCGAAGATCTTGCCGAATCGATCAGGAAGGCGGTAAAGCCAGTGCAGAACACATGGTTCTCCCCCGCATATAGAAGAAAGATGGTGAAGGTCTTAACGAAGAGGGCGTGCAGAGATTTACTGGTGAGTTGATGAGTTCGAGAGTAAGCTCGATACTGCTCGGAGTGATCCTGGCTTTGGCCTTATTCTCGGCAACTCCCACTACAGCACAAGAGTTGGAATCTTGGGAGTTGGGAATCAACTATCCTGAGGAAGACTCAACTAACCCGTTTTTGCTTTCCAGTGAAGGCTCGGTCAAGGTAGAGTTCTTTGTTGAAAATTCAGGATTGACCGATATTACTGTCGAGTTTGAATTCAGCATCCCTTTCAGTGGAAAACACGAAGCACCTGAAGGTGAGATCATATCTGCAGGCTCCAATGAGTCATTCGATCTCAAGATTAGCGAGATTGACGCACTAACACATGACGCAGAAAAGAAGGAAAAATTTTCCATTACTGCGACGATAACGGCTAGACAGGGGGTGCCTGACCCGCTATCATCATCTCAGAACAGGGAAGGGGACTTGGAGATACCCTCAATCTTCGATCTCGCAGTCGACATTACTGAGCCGTTCGGACCCATGAATGCGGGTTCGGACACCATTCTTACCGTCACGGTCACAAACAACGGAAATGCACAGGACGGGGTTGGCGAAGTGGATGTCAAGGATAACTGCCCTCTGTTGTCGACCAATGATGGACTAGACTTATTACTCAGCGGAAACATAGAAGCTGGCAAAGAAAAGGATGCGGATCTAAGAGTTACAGCTTCGGAGAGCCACCCAAAGAGACATTGTGACATCACGGTAACTGTGACCTCAAAGAGGGAAATGGGGGGGAATGGAAATGCCATAACAGAAGATGAGGTGCGAGTATCTGTTGAGCCACCTCCAACGGAGGAATCTGGATCCGATAGTCAGGAAGGTGGAGATAGCAGTACTGGGGATTCGGTGAAGTCCAATCTACCTGCTCCGGGAGTTATTGTTACTTTGTCTGGATTGCTTGGGGCGCTAATCTTCCCCCGAGAAAAAGTCGAGTAGAAAAATCTGGGAGAAAATGCTATAGAAACCGATAACGCGAACTATGCTCAGCAAAATATAACTGTGACTTGATTATCCGACGGATGTTACTTGGACCAACGGCCCAATTAGAAGAGTGGATTTGAAGACCATGGCAGAAGACATGGATGTTGAAGAGCGCTTCAATAGGAACGTGATGTATGCCCTGGTTATTACATCAATAATGCTCCTTGTTCTGCCCATGTTTTTCGTAGTCGGCAAGTCAACCAATTACTCGGCTTACGATGATAGTGGTTTGGGGCAATTATCCGATATGAGAGAGAGTTTCGAAGGCGAGTATGTCGATAATAGGGACGACGGTTACTATGTTGCGAACACTATGTCGACTCCAATGCTGGTCAATGATTGGAAAGACCCTCATCGGACGCTCCTGACGATTATCGCACCTGAGAAACCAATCGATAAGACTGAGGCGGATGAGATATTCCGCTTCGTCACAGAAAAGGGCGGCAAAGTAATAGTTGCAGCGGACAATACGCAAGCGCACAATCTGGCAATACTATTCGGCATCAGATACATGGACGCGCCATTGAAGGACGATAAGCAGCATTGGGTTTACACAAAGCAGGGCATACAAGAAATTGACTGGGGTAACGTTTGGAGCGCTTCCCCGGTGAATCAAGACATAGACGAGATGTCCCCCGGTGCACTAATGCAGGGTTGCACCTCATTCCAAATCCAGAACCCGGACGGTCTGAATGATTGCAGACTACCAGTAATGTACAGGGGACCTACTGGGATGATGTTTGAGGCTACTGACAAAGATCTGGAGGATCCGGATCATAGAAAAGTCATGACTCTTGGTAGAGCATCACCGTCCGCCTTTATTGACAGGGCTGGCGATGGCGATGCAACGAACCCCGAGAATCCGGCCACAGGCGACCTGAGGTTGATGATGAGATTCGACTACCCCGGAGTCAAAGTCCTAGACAAAGTAGCAGATGAGGGCAGGGGCGCATTCTCAGCCGGAGTGGGGGAATTGGAAGTAACTGGGAGCATTGTTTTCGTTTCTGATGATGAGGCGTTCTCGAATTTGCTTTGGGATTTGGGAATGGCACAGGACCAAGGCCTGAGTCAAGACTGCTCAGCTATCGGCGAATACACTCGGAACAACTGCTGGACGCAGGAAATCCTGAATAACAACGATTGGGGAGGGAATGAGAGATTCTTCAAACTCCTAGTTTACGACATGATGGAATTTGACAATGTTAATCTTAACGCGCCAATCAGGTCTGATCCTGGTAACTTCCAAGTTGTTTTTGATGAGAGCAGACATGTGACGGGAGTTCTCTCAGAGCCTTTCGTTCAGACGATGGGGACGATTGTCCTCCTAACTTCCAACCAGTTCCTGAAGTGGTTGGTAGTCCTGAACGTAGCACTACTACTACTTGTGGCGATGATGGTGGTTCCCGAGAAAGAAAACTGGAGGCATGTTTTCGATTTAACCAAATTCAACCAGCGTCCGGAAAAACTGGACCCTGCAACATATAGGGATAGAGTCAAGAGAGCGCTACTAACCAAAGTGAGAGTTCACCATGATCTGACTCGAGATGAGATGGCAATGAGGCCACCCCCTGAAGTTCAGGCGATGATTGGCGACCCTCGACTCGTGGAATTGGCTTATAGCCAAAGCCGGACTTACACGCCACAAGAGTTGCGCAAGTTGATGCAAACCATTCGCCGATGGGGAAAAAATAACTAATAAATGGAGAGAGAGAAATGAGTGAGACAGAATCAGCAAAAGGGATGCAATCGCCCGGTTCGGGTGTACACGATACGACTTTGGCCAAGAAGGCTCAAGAGTCACGTGGATCAAGTAAGAAAGACGAGATATTGGCGGCCACCGGAGCGATGGGGCAGGCAATTAGCACCGAAGTTCAGAAAGTGATCGTTGGAAAGGAGCACGTGATTGACAACGTGATGGTCGACATTCTGTCGAATGGAAACCTTCTGTTCGAGGATTTCCCCGGCCTAGCGAAGACACTGATGACCAATACCTTTGCAGATGCACTGGGGTGCGACTTCAAGAGAGTGCAATTCACCCCTGACTTACTTCCCGCAGACATTACTGGAACCAACATATATGATGCCAAGAAAGGAGAGTTTACATTCAAGCCTGGACCTATTTTCTGCAATCTACTACTTTCTGATGAGATCAACAGGGCACCACCAAAGACTCAGGCGGCCCTACTTGAGGCCATGCAGGAGAAGCAAGTTACAATCGGAGTTGTCACTCACAAACTACCTGCCCCATTCCTAACGATGGCTACTCAGAACCCAGTGGAGCAAGAGGGAACATATCCCCTCCCTGAAGCTCAGCTTGACAGGTTCATGATGAAGATGATGGTTGGTTACCCGGATAGGGCTGACGAGAATGAAATCCTGCAGAGGAGGATCAACCGGAAGAAGGACGAAGTAGAAGTCAACAGCATCACAGACCCAAGCATTGTAGTCAAGATGCAGAATTCCTGCGAAGAGGTGTATGTAGACAGATCAGTTAGAGAGTATATGGTCGACATTGTGGCCAGGACTAGAGAAGACCCAAGAGTTCTCGTGGGTTCATCCCCTAGAGGTTCTCAGGCCCTTCTGAAGACTGGCAGAGCGGTTGCAGCAATGCGCGGAAGAGACTTCGTTACCCCCGACGATGTGAAGTCGGTTGCAGAGCTAGCAATTGCCCACAGACTCATTCTAAAGCCAGAGCACCAGATTAAGGGACTGGAACCCGGTGAGGTCGTCCGAAATATTCTACACGGAAAGAATGCAGCGAATGTTCCGACCGTCTGAGTGATGATGAGGTGGAAAGATGGCCTGGAGCCGAAAATCAGCGATGTTTGCGTCGCTTTCGATGGCGATGTACCTCCTAGGCCTAGTTCTACGAAACCAACAACTCGTGACCGTTGCAGTGGTTCTTCTTTCGTTCCTCACGTGGGCGGCCCTGAGGACCGCACATGGTGACGTCGCTTCCTCCGGAAGAAGAGTAGAAGAGGCAGCCATGGACGAGGGCGTGCAACTTCAGAGCATCGTCGCCATGAGGAAGACTTCGTCCGCCAGAGTTTTTGAGGATGGAGAGATAGACGTAACCCTACGAATTCAGAACAAATCCAGCATGGCCAAAGTCTTGGAGCTACGTGACAGGGTTCCAGAGGTAATGAGAATCAAGAAGGGCGCGAACTACGTGCTGATGGAAATCGGACCTAAGAGGGAGACTGAGATTTCTTACACCATCGAGACACCTCTCAGAGGCTTCTACACGATAGGCCCGGTATGCATCAGAGTCCAAGATGAGCTGGGTCTTTTCCACAATGAAAAAGAAGTTCAGCTCTACGATGACTTCTTGGTTTTCCCGAAGATGGAGGACATTAAGGATGCGATGGTTAAGAGCAGAGTGCCCAAGATCTTCACAGGGGCTGTCAACATCAGGAACCCCGGCGAGGGATCGAACTTCTACAACCTGAGAGAATACATGCCAGGGGATCCAATGAGGAAAATTAACTGGCAAGCCACAGCGAGACAGGATGGAAAGATGATGGTGAATGAGTTCGAAAGGGATGCGGTGAGTGACGTCATCATTCTTGTTGACAGCAGGTCAGTTAGTGAGACAGGCCCTGTGAGCAGAAACTCTCTGGTATACAGCACAAGGGCTGCAGCTAGTCTGACTCAGCACTTCCTCTCTAGAAGAGACTCAGTTGGCCTAGTTGTCTACGGTGACGAGATTGTTTCAGTAGACAGGGACACTGGAAAGAAGCAGTTGTACGTCATTCTAACGAAGTTGGCCGGAGCTATGGCAAAAGGAAACACCCCACTTAAGATTGTGACTACCAGGATAATGCCTCACATCCACAGAGGAAGCCCAATCATCATACTATCTCCTCTTGAGGACGACCCAACGATTGTCGATGCGGTTAGGGACCTCAGGGCTAGGAATTTCGAGGTTACTATACTGTCACCAAGTAGCCTAGAGTTCGAATTCGACGCTAGGAGAATAGACAGGACCGGTTATGAGGTCCTAAAAACCGAGAGAGACATTTTGATGACCGAACTCAGGGGATTGGGTGCTTACGTGATGGATTGGGAGCCGGACATGTTGCTATTCACGGCCTTGACTGGGGCAAGGGGATTCTGAGGTGGTGGATGAGATGGCAGAACAAGGAAGTAAGGGGCCTGTTGACACCTCTCACTTGTATGATGGCAAGGTTGTGAGGTCATCTGCACCCAGCAGGAAGAAGGCTGCGGGGACTCTGAAGGCAGACACTGGTATTCCTGATGATGCAGTCCCAGAAGTCGCCATTCCAAATTGGATAGAAGCGATTTTTGGTGGACCTGTGCTGGTGAATCGGGAGTTCGTTTCTCCGAATAGGATGGTGCTGACTCTGCAAATGTGGGCTATTGGATCTCTTTTCGTGCTTTGTTTCCTGACATTCATGCTCACTCCAGTTTCAGGCACAGCATGGTTTACACTAACTAACATGATTGGGATTGGTTTCCTGGGACTGTGGCTGCACCTGCTGCTAATCCTCGTCGGAGCGATATCTGGTTTCTGGGGGGTGTGGCAGCGAGATCAACGGGCTATGCTGCTTTCCTATGTGGCCCTAATTCTAGTGACAATCAGGTTTGCAGGCAGCAAAGTGGAGTTTGGTTTGAGCTTCCTCCCTGATAATGAAGTGATTCAGAAACTGCTTCTCATTCTCTATGCCGTTTTCCTTGTTGTTTACATGGAGATCTCCAGCGCGGTGATTCGTTTCTCGATGCTGGATACCTCAATCAGGACAGGTGAGGTTTACGTGATGAACGTGAAGAGCATCACTGACAGGTACAACAAGGCACTGGGGTACACTCCAGCGGTTGCAGCCGTGGTGGCAACACTGACCCTATTCATCAATTTCTTCGTCCCTCTTTTTGTACGAATTCTGGACCCGGTGGCTGCGAATAGGCTCGAGGAAAGCGTAGAGCTAACGAGTGTTTACGGAGTTGCACTGGGAACCATCATAGTCTTCATAGTAATTGCATTGATGTTCGCAATCAACCTCCCACTGAGGATTCAACAGTACCTAGAAAGTCAATCCTAGTTACAGGAAACCGCCCATCAAACCTAGGTCACTAATCACAAGCATGGCCACGGCCTCGACGACTGGGGCTGCCCGTGGCCCTATGACCGGATCATGCCGCCCTCCAACCTTGAGAGGCTGGGTCTCGTTACTTGGGAGGTGGAGTGTGAATTGCTCCCTAGGTAGACTGCTAGGTGGTTTGAAGTGAACCAAGACTCGAATGGGGGCACCGGTAGATCTCCCTCCCAGGGCGCCATCTGCTTCGCCGGTCTCTGAACCCTCCAATAGTGGAAAGTCGGGCCCTGGAATCCACATGTCATTGTTCTCAGAGCCCCTCATCTGAGAAGCCTCAATACCATTGGAGAACTCAATGGCTCGAGCTCCGGGAATTGCCATCAGCCCTCTGGCCAGAGAGGGCTCTATACCGTCGAACCAAGGTTCCCCAACTCCAATTGGGAGGCCCCGTATCAGCAACTCAACTACTGAGCCGATGGAGTCCTTCTCTCTTCGGATCTGTTTGATCGCATCGGCCATTCTTGTGGCGGCTTCGGAATCGCGGCAGTTGAGTCTGGACATGTCCGACCCCTCCTCTAGTGGTCCTGATGTATCAAGTTCAATCAGTGGCCTTGCTGATATCTCCCCTACTCTGCTTAGATGGGCATCACAAGACCACCCGGACTTTTCCAAAATTGTCCTAACCTGACTTCCTGCAGAGACCAGCCCCAGAGTGAGCCTAGCTGACTGGGAACCTCCGCCACGAGGATCGTTGGAACCCTTGGATCTAATTTCCTCCACCATATCTGCGTGTCCAGGACGAGGGTGGTCTGGGAGGAATCCGTAGTCTGATGGTCTGGCATCGGAGTTCCTAACTAGCATCAGAAGTGGCCATCCGGTCGCCTTGCCCTCATGGACTCCGGAGAGAATCTCGCATTCATCGAGTTCCAATCGTGATGACATGCCCTTCCTGCCTGGTCTTCTCTGGGACAAATCATCAGAAAGGGACTGCAAATCAATTTCTGTTCCGGAAGGAATTCCCTCGACCAATGCACCAACGCACTTGCCGTGACTCTCACCGAATAGTGTCACCTTCAACTGGTCACCTAGGCCCATACCCATCATGCCACCCCCTCTAGCAGCTCCTCACTGCTTGCAAATCTGGTTGAAATCACGGAAAGCCCCATCCCAGAGATTTTTCTGGATATGGATTCTGTGTCATCCTCGAAGCAAACTATGGCAATTGCGGGACCGGATCCGCTGACTCCAGAAGCTATGGCCCCGGATGCTATGCAGAGATTGCTGATTCTCAAAGCCTCGTGATCACCAGTAGCGGCAGATACTGCCATTCCATTTGATGACAAGGCATCTAGGGCCGAACCGCTCATTATCGAAGCCAATGATCTCTCAAAAATTGGCCTCTGCTCTGAGAAGCTGGTCGGTGAAATTTCCGCTGAACGTTTGCCTCTGAGGCAAATTAGTACTGACAGACTATCATCCATTGAGCCTTGAATAATTACTGAATCGGCGGCCCCAAGACTTGGGTCGACCAGTTTCCAACCGGATTCTAGAGAAGCCCAATTATCATCCGTGCTTCCTGTGATGGCGCAATTTGACATCAACTGAGACTTAGCTGCAAGGTCTGCTATTTCTGAATTAGATAGTCCTGTCCATGCGCAAGAATTCAGTGCCCTAAAAGCCGCACATGACAGAGCCGAGCTAGACTTTAGCCCTTGTCCGACTGGGACAGAACTCTCAATCTTCCACCCGAATTCCACAGGTATTGGTAGCCCCTCTTCCCTCCAGCATGACTCTATAGCATCTAGAAGTCCGTGTCCGTCATTATTCACTTCGAGCGGCGTATCCACAATCTGGACCTCTGTTGCTAGTTGAATTCCTACTGAGCAACCCCTGTCGACCCCCAATGCATGGAGAATTGAGATTGCCCCATGGGCCCACCCAGACCCAATGACATTCACTTCTCGGTCACCCCCGCATTGAGGGGAAAGCCAACGTGTCTAGCTCTATTATCGGTGATGACAGAAATCTTGTCTCCTTCTTTTACCTGGGTTACTGAAATTACCCCTCCATTAGGGGTGATTAATCTTACAGTCTCTGCTTGCTGAACTACTATTTGTCCCTCTGAACCTGAAACTTCGAATCTAATCATTAGCAGTGGACGAGTCTCCACTTTCAGTCGTCCGATTGTAGCCTTCTCTTGTTCACCGGAAGAGGACAGAACAGCTACTTCGTCACCAGAGATTAGTTCACTTAGATACTTGGTTTTTCCATCGGCCATTAGGGCGTAAGAATGGACCGCCCCCGCATTTACTCTAAATGGGCGAGTGGGGACGTATTTCGATTGAATTGTCTCTCCGTGGAGAAGGCAAAGATTGCCTGAAAAGGATCCAGTTGCCATCCCTTGCCCGTCATTTATTCTCCTTGTTAGGTCAACGCACACCCTTTCTCCCACCCCTACTCCATCGATTGACAGAACCCGGGCCTCGACGATAGTGACTCTCATCTCTGGTGGTTCCTCCTTCTCCCAGCTCCCTCCGAGTACTCTAATCGCGTCATCGACCATCTGGATAGGGACGAGGATAGCGTCGACGCCCCCTCCCATGGCAAAGGCTGCACCGTTGAGTTCTACTTTCTCGTCGATTGCTGCAGCGATTCTGGTACTTGTCCCCCTTGATGCTGCGACTAGATTCTCCAGTGGGACCATGGTCCAATCGGAGCATCTGACTAGAATCCATGGCACTAGGCCAATAAGAGACAATGCTTCTTCCTGATCTGATGGATTGTCTATTTGTACTTCCGAAACATCGTCTGAAAATCCTGTCCAGAATCGACTAACTACATCTATATTGGAATATTCTTCGCCTTCGGAAAAAGACCAGATCTGCATCGATTCACCTCAGATGCCTTGCTGCCTCTTCTGCATTTGCCCCATCATGGACTATCGCTCTTAGGGACCTAATATGGGATGCTGGGTCTTCTGCAGCGAAAACGTGCCTGCCAATACACACTCCAGAACCTCCAGCGTTGATTGATTTCTCAACCAGTTCTAGAACCTGTGAGAATTTCCCATCTCTTGGCCCTCCAGAAACCAGAACTGGGATTGGAACAGATGAAGTTACGATTCTGAAAGACTCTTCGGAACCAGTCCATGGAACCTTGACGGCGTTGCAACCCAATTCCCATGCTAGTCTCGCAGAATGTGCAACCCCTCTAGTGAGGTCTGATGGATCGAGAGACAGATTGACTCCTCTTGGATAGAACATACCCAATACCGGAAGACCTGCTTCGAAGGCCTCGGTAGTGATTCTAGACATCCGACCAATCATTTCTGGTTCTGCTGGATCTCCGAGGTTTACCTGGGCTGACATCCCTATTGCCCCTCTGGAATGGCTCTCCGATACGTTAGAGACCAGGACCTTGTCCTGGGATCGAGGGCCCCCGTGGATGGTGGATAGGGATGCATGGCAGACAAATCTACTCCAAGAAGTTCTGGCAAAATGGTGACTTACCGCCCCCTTATGCATCACTATTGCATCTGCCCCACCCTCTATCGCAGAATCAACTGCTGAATCGCTGTCCATGATTCCGTGTTCGGGGAATGAGGACGCACTGTGGTCCATGGGCACCCAAACCCCCCTACCCCCCGGAAGGATTGTTGCCAAGCGTCTTGCTAGGGCATCTGCCACGTATTATCGCCAATGTCCCCTCTCTTGAATAGTCCCGTTCCCTCTTGTCTGGGTTTCCTCTGTATTTTGCGGATCAGATGTCCAGATCGACGATTACTGGAGCATGGTCGGAGACAACTAGTCCACCTTCCCTCATGATCTCAGCTGATTTCATCAGTGACCTTGCTGCTTTGTTAGCTAGGATGTAGTCGATTCTCCAGCCTCGGTCCCTCTCCCTTGCTCTGCGGAAGTTTGACCACCATGAATAGGGGCCCTTCATTGACCCAAGGTGAATTCGCAGAAGATCGTTCCAGCCTGATTCCAGCATTCTATCGAACCACTCCCTCTCGTGCGCCAAGAATCCTGATGTGCGCTTATTCCCCTCTGGATTCCATATGTCATCCTCTGTATGCGCAATGTTCAGATCCCCGCAAAGAAGAGCTGGGTCGGATGATTCGTTGAATTGTTGACTCCACAGTAGCATATCTTCGAGCCACTGATCCTTGTACTGCTGGCGCTCGTCTCTAGAGGAACCGTTCGGCAGGTACATGTTGATGCAACTCAAGTTTTCGTGCTTGGTCACCAAGACACGGCCTTCTGGATCACGAGTCTCATCGAGGTCAGTGTCTATCCCCCTCCCAATCTCAGACATCCCAACCCTGGAACATGACATCACACCAGAATATCCCTTCTTTTGTGCAGGGTGCCAAATTACCTCATACCCCTCGGGCTGAGACCAATCCTTTGGCATCTGCTCTGGTAGGGCTCGGACTTCTTGGAAGAGCATGACGTCAGCATCAATCCGTTCTATGAACTCATCGAGCCCCTTTCGATGGGCAGCCCGAATCCCATTCAGGTTCCAAGTGACGACTGGCACAGGGGGGGCTCACTGAGAGAGGTCTTTGACTTTCTCGACTAAATCCATCCTGCTAATTCTCCACATCCCGTATGGAGTGAGAATTACAGAGATGAAAACAACAATGCCAACAAGTTGTGCTGCAATCATGAAATCGAGCTTTACAGTCAGATAAAATGCCCATTGGACAAATGTAGAAATTAATGCTTGAGTGCCAAATATAGTGAAAACGGTGGCGAGAATTCCGCCTATCAAACCAATAGCGATATGTTCGCCCAACATCATCCATCCTATCCTATTGATTGGAGCCCCAAGCACCCTTAGTGTCGCAATCTCTACATCTCGTTCTGCAAGGTTCATGATTAGGGTATTGAACAAAACAACAATTGCAATGATTACTCCCAGTGCAAGAATTGAACGGAAGATTCCTTGTTGTTTGTCCAAAAGTGACTCGAACGTTTTGATTAAGTCCTCTTTTTGAGTCACTCCAAGTGAAATCTCCCCCAATTCATTGTCAACTTTGACTCCCTCTGGCAAATCAAGCAAAACAGAAGTAGCCTCAATTCCCACTACAGATACGAGATCTTGCCGATGGAAGTAAATGGTTCGCGAAACTTCTCCCTGAGTAATCCCGGTTATTTCAATATCCAGCGAAGTTGAACCAAACATAATCGTCTGAGTCTGTCCAATTTGCCAATCAAGGAAGTGCTGTAATCCCTCATCAACCAATACCTGTGTAACTTCAGAATTAGTAACAGGGAGGTCACCTTCCTTTAGATCTAAAACTATCATGGAATTATCATTAGTAGAAACCGTATCTAACCCATAGGTCAAGAGGTATCTATTATCTCCCTCTGGGTTAGCTGGGAAAACTAGCAGCAACTCATGAGAAGCGTCCCTCTCATCGGCCCATTCATTCACTGCCACCTCGCCTCCAAAGGGAACAACCACCTGAGCATCCCAATTCTGATTATTCTCAACATTACCAACTACCGCATCTTCCATTGTGCCCATCATCAGTGTCATGCTGCCAAAAATTAGCATTGAGAGGCCAACAGCAATGAAAGTTAAGGCTAGTCTAGTTGGTTTCCTAATGCTGGACCTGATAGTTAGACCAACTGTGGAAGGCAATCTCGAAGTTAACTTCTGGAGGCCTCGAGACGAGAGTCTAATCTGATGTTGACCACGCATGATTTCCAGAGGTTGTAGTCTAGAGGCTTGGAAAGCTGGAAAAATACCAGAAAACAAAACAATTAACATCGCAATTCCAGAAATTTGCAATAGGATAGGGGTTACATCTGCAGGTTCAATAATTGGAATTCCCAGTAATTTTTCATACATATTTAGCATGGCTGGAGCACCCAATAATACTCCGAGGATTGCGCCAAATAAACAACCGATGAAACCTATTACAATTGGCATCAAGATGTATCCTGGAATTATAGCATTTCGTGGGATTCCAAGTGTTCGCAATATTGCAATCTCTCTAGCCTGAGATTGTACCAACCTCTGAAGGCTCAATAAGATGGTGATTCCAGCCACTATTGCAATCATTGCAGTAACTGGTACATACATCGTCATCGCACCTTCTGCATCGGTCCGAAGAATTTCTACTGATTCGATTCCTGAACGACTGTAAACCAATGAAGGAGAATCATCGATATCTTGTATGGTGGAGTCAATTTTTCCGATAATTGAACTGAGTTCTTCGCCTTCGACATCTGTAGTGGTCTGTAAGTCATATTCCGGAGTCCCAACTATGTCAATGAGTAGAAGATTGGCCGAACCTGAACTGAGGTTGGCTAACTTTTCAAGGCCCCCTGCCGTCAAATATCCAGTAGCAAATGTCCCAGGTTCTGAAGGAAATAATGATCCACTCTGGGAGAAATACAGATGATTTGAATGGAGACCAATGCCCACTACGGCGTAATTCATACTTCCGGCCCCGGAACCTATCGAAATGCTATCACCAATCTCAACATCCATTCCTTTGGCCACTCTTACATCGACGACTATCTCATCATCTGCACTGGCCATAACTCCTGAGCAGCAGTCATGATCAGGAAACCACACTCGGTCGACGTATCCTTCGTCGATGCCATGCCAAACAGCAGGTATGATTGATTCTTCACCGGCCTCATTTGTGTGAAACATGACGCCATCGATTTTCAAACGAGGTTCACATTCATTTAGCACTAAATCTGATTCGGGCCATTGATTTGCGATTTCCTCGCAAATTGAATCAGCAGTACTGCCATCCCATGCCCAACTAGGATTTTCAACCCAAATATCTGCAAGGTTTACTCCCTCATCAGTATCCGCATAGATGTCATCGTACATGCTTGAGGCTGTGTGGGCATATGCTGCAAAAGAAATACCTGCGAAAACACCAACCACTACCATGAGTACCACAGCGAAGAGGCGAATCTTTGTTCGCCATAGGCTTCTTACCAAACGCTTTGTAAGTAGTCCAAACAAGAATTTCACCTCATTCAACAGTTTCGTCAGACATTACTTTTCCACTATCAATTCTTACAACTCTTGTAGCGTATTCGATCAATGATTCGTCATGAGTCACGAAAACACAGGTTATCCCTTCCGTCTCACATGCCTTGACTAGTACTTCCATGACCATTGATGAGGTAGTCGAGTCTAGGTTTCCCGTCAACTCATCACCGAGCAGAAGTCTCGGACTCTTGGCAAGGCTTCGGGCGATTGCAACCCTTTGTTGCTGCCCTCCACTAATCTCAGCAGGAAATCTATCTCTCTCATTCTCTAAGCCAACAAGATGGAGAAGTTGTTTTGCCCTTTCCTCATCGCGACCGCCTGCTAATTCTTGAATTAGCAGTATATTTTCTAAGACCGTTAGATCTTGAAGGAGATTGAAAAATTGAAACACGTACCCAATATTTTCTCTCCTAAACGATGTGGCTTTCTCACTAGCCTTTGCCATAGGCCTTGAATGAGCGAAATATTCGAAGGGAAAGAAGAGGATTTTGACGAGATGCCGTAGGAAGAACGCCGTATGCCATGGAAGTGAGTCTACTCGATTCCACCACCTAGGTGCTAAGTCAGGAGCTCTAGGAACTTCCTTACCTGCAAAGACGTAAGAGCCGCCTGTGGGAGTGTCCAAAGCAGAGAGACAGTTCAGAAGGGTAGTCTTCCCAGATCCTGAAGGACCGAGGAGGATTATTCTCTCACCCTCCTTAATTTCCAGATTGATCCCATCAAGAGCCTTCACTGTTCCTGACGGCATGACATAATGCCGTTGGACCTTTTCCATTTGCAATAATTTCTTCATTTTTTCACCTTTTCTTTGCAATGAGCAGGACAACTGTTTCGACACTATGAGTCAGGTGCTCCTGCAAAGAATGACATCGACTCCTTGAACAACTCTTCCCTTCTGTGCCTCTTGTTGTCCCTGATCTTGAGCCACGTGAATCCTACTGCTAGGAGGATGATGAATGGGATGAACGCCTCTGCGTGATATCTCTCCATCACCTCAATTATCCCTCGTGCCGTATATGCCCAAGTGACTGATGCAGCCGTGCCGCCAATGAAGCAAGCAGCCAGCACCCTCTGGAACTTCATTCGGGCTACCAGCCCTAGCATGGCCCCAACTAGTACACCGCTTGCCATGAAGGGAATCCAGACGAAGACTATCAGTCCCCAGAAGCCATACTTGTCGATCCTTTTCCTGTTCTTGTGGGCCACGTACTCTACCGAGGACAGGATATCGCCCATGAACGGATTCTGCAATAGGGCCCCTGGAATTCCATCGCGCTTCGCTACCATTGCCTCTCCGGAGTGTTCATCGGTACCTTGCTCGACCCTACCTGCGACGGCTCTGTCGCCCAGAGTTGATTTCTCGTTTCTAGCACTGACGACTAGTTCCCTACTCTCTAGAAGATGTTCCAAGTCAGAGCTGAGTTGGACTCTTAGGTCTCCTTGGAGATGCTGATATGTCGGCTTGAATAGGAAGTAAGCGAACTTCGTGACTGGTTTGTAAATAACCCTGACGAAGATCGCATCCTCATCGGCCATAATAGCAGACCCGTAGTCTGCAACATCGTGTTTCCTAAACCATCTTGACATGCTTTCTCTAAATGACTCCTCTAGTTTCCCGAACTGTCCCATTGAGGAAAAGAAACCGCTGTAGTCGTCAGAGAGTTTGACTTCGCCTAATTCGTCGAAATCTGGCGTTTCTCCGGGACTGGAAATAGAGTCGGTGCAAACCGTCTTTATCTGAAGCGGCCTCATCTCTCCGAAGATTCGGAACTCGTTGAGAATGTCTTTGATTATGGTGCCTTTCACCTCGATTGGGGGCATGATGGTCTTCCTTGTCGTATTGTAAGGCAGGAAAACATCGACAGAGATTGCCCGATCCTGAACCCTAATCGATTCCAGATCAGGCTTTATTTGGAGTCTCTTGCAAGCGTTTTCGATCGTCCTAGAGATTAGCCTGCCCATTTGTTCACTAGAAAGAAGATCGTCCGTCTCCCTGTGGTACAACCTGTGCATCAGGGGATACTGGACACAAAGGAAAAATATTGACATCCCCAATGAAACCATGGCCATGTACCACGGGGGGATTTCTGCGTTTCCTCCGGTTAGCATAGCAGTCTCCCTACCGCCTACCCACTCTGCACCCATCAGAATCCAGCCCCAAACACCCATGCGCTGAATCGTTAAGCAAGCCCGGTTATCATCATCGATCTCCTCCATCTTCCTGTGAGTTTCTCCAAAGCCGAAGAAAGACGATGCCTCATTAGTATGCAACTCTATTTCTAGATCCTTGATTGTAATTAGAAGGAGCGTTTCATTTCCTTTCTCGGAGATTTCCTCTGAGGGGAGTTCTGACCAGCTAGTTGAGTTGTTCTCTGAATAGAATACTGTGATGCGAATTCTGTAGCCCCCATCAACCAATTCTTCCTTATCCAATTCCAAGTTCAGGTCTCCAACCCCTCCAACTACGAGAGTAATTTCGGCATCACCTTCAATTTCTCCCTCGGACCCAATTGCTGAATCATTCCAAACTGCAACCAGCATTGCTGAAGATGAGGATGGTGGGACGTTATGGCTTACGATTCTAAGATCGTCTTCCTGGACCCAAGTATCAATCCAGATCTCTCCTCTCTTGTCAATGCAGTCATGTGGATCTAGAGGAGTTCCCGAGAGCGTCTCATCTATCATTATCGAGTCACCGAGAATTAGGCCCGACGAGGCGATTGCGATCATCCCGAAGAACATCAAGCCGGCCATTACTCCGAAGACCAGTGTGTAGTCAACGAATGTCTGGGGTACGATGGTGTTGATCAGGAAGTTCTGACCCGAGTTCTCTCTTCTCTCCCTAATCCTATCCAATTCTACGTCAATCCCGACCTCATTTTCAGATTCAGAAATTGGTTCAATGGAGTGTTTTTCATCAAATTCTAGAGGTGTCGACGGAAGGATATCTTCGACCATTGGAAGCAGACGAGCGAGGCGGACGTATGTGAATATTATTCACGGAATGAGTGAGTCAGTTGGGCAAAATTGGAGTTGCTGGAAAGAAAGCGATTTTGTCGACTTCTGAAACTGAGAATTTAGGCAATTTTAATGTCCTCCTACTCTGTAGGAGTGGTATGCCCAGTGTCAACGCGGTGAGGTCGAGACTGTCTCTTCTTCTCGTTGGCCTGATGATTCTTCCAAGTGTTGTGACGATTTTATCCTACCAAATTGGGAACGACGAACTGTTGGATGACACAAGGATGGAATCGATGGGTTTCGTTCTAGAGACCAATTCTATCCTAGGGATCCCCGAATCTGACGACCCTTCTCATGGATGGAAGAGCGACTCTGGAAATGTCGGAGAAGCGTCGCTATTCTATCGGATTGCGACATATGTTCCGATAGAAGAGTGGGCAACTACGACTGGAGAGGGTTACATGTCTGGTTGGTTCGCTCTGGCGCACGATTACCCAGTACCATCCGATTGGAGAACTGAATTGAGCGATCTGGGGATGGAGTGCAGAACCTTCTACTCGCCACAGGGATTCCACTGCAATGTACCGAAGATGACACCATTGGAACTATTCGATATTGGCGTAATCGGTGCTTTCCGACTTGATTCAACGGACAAACTGGCTCCAGATGTCATACCTCTGGTTGAAGGAGAATCGAGTGGGGCAGTGATGCAAGGGGAACGATACGTGATGAACGTCGTATTGAGTGGTTCTGACGAATTAGCAAACCTGATTTCTACGGGAATCGAGGTTGTTGACTATCGAACAGATAGGATAGTGGAAGTCGTAGTAGATCAGAAGGATGTGGTTGGACTCGTTAGTCTGGATTTCGTCGAGTGGGTGGAGCCGAAATATCCAGTGCAGCTAGATAACGAGGGAGCAGCGGGCATCATCGATGTTGATTGGGTCAGCGAGGCTTCCAACATGGTTTCCTTCGGAGGAGGGTCACTGACAGGGGCTGGGGTAATCGTTGGAGTGATGGACTCGGGTCTAGACACTGTAGTGGAATGCACCAGCATCTCCAATTGCAACTCCCTTAATAGCGGCATTCATGCAGACTTTGTCGGTAGGATAGCAGGGGTCGTATCATACACTTGCGGCAGCTGTACAGATGGTCCGGAGGATCAGCATGGTCATGGGACCCATGTGAGCGGATCTGTTCTGGGAGATGGTACAAACTCGCCCGACGGTTCTGATAATAGCGGAATGGCACCGGGTGCGCATCTGTTCATGCAGTCCATTCTGTGTGGCGGTAGCCTCTGCAATCCCTCCTACGATAGCTTCTTCACCGAGGCACACAATGCTGGTGCGCGGGTCCACACAAATTCATGGGGCTCTGGCCCTAGCGCCGATGGCTCTAGTTGTGGTGGGAGTTGTTTGGCGTACTACAGCTCCAGCGCGTTTGAGATTGATACCGAAGCCAATTCCCTCACTGACCTGACGATTCTATTCGCCATGGGGAATGATGCAATGGACTGCACATACAACTCGTACGGACAGTCATCCTGCTATGGGGGAAAAGATGGCGAGATCAACCTAGGTGCGATGAATCAACAGGCTACTGCTAAGAACATCCTGTCAGTAGGTGCCTCGGAAAACCTCCGTGACACTTTGCCGCTATATGCTACGCCATGGAGGAATTTCTGTAACAGTGATCCTCCATGTGATCTACCCTTCACAAATGAGAAGTGGGGCACAAGCCCAATCAGAGATGATACGGCCAGTGATAATCCAGAGGGGATGGCTGCATTCTCCAATAGAGGCCCTACAAATGATGGGAGGATCAAACCGGATATAGTGGCTCCGGGAACATGGATACTATCAACCAAATCCGAATTGCGAGCTGACTCTGCAAGTTCTGATGTCGGGGACTATTACACTCACATGTTTGGAACCTCGATGGCTACCCCAATCACAGCAGGTTCGGTCGCATTGGTAATCGAATACCTGAATAACATAGGGGCTTACAATTGCAACCTTGCTAACAATCCTTCAAGTGACCAATGCCCGGAGTCCGCCTTGATCAAGGCAATACTTACTTCGGGTGCACACGATATGGATGGACAGTACACGACCGGAGGAAATTCCAATGGGAACGGGGCAGGGGAAAAGGCACCGAACAACCACGAAGGATGGGGTCGGATTGACCTCCAACAGCTAGTGTATTCTGGTTTCACAGAGGGAGTCGAGATTTCCACATCGGAGAGTCATTCTTTCAGACTTTCAGTTCCAGATACCGGGATTGAGGATTTCCGAGTCGTGCTTTCATGGAATGACCCAGCAAACTCCCCCAGTGCAGGAAAGCAGTTGATCAACGATCTTGACATCCTCTTGAAGAGTCCCAGTGGGACAGTACAGACGTACACAAATGACGATTTGAACAATCTAGTGGGGATTTCACTGGGCGAGAATCCGGAAGTGGGTGATTGGGAAATCATAGTCACCGGTGCAAACGTCCCAGATGGACCTCAGAAGTACTACCTGGCTTCCAGCATAGGGGTCATCGAAGATATGAGGCATCCAGTATCGGATGGATTTTTTGAGCCTGGTTTCCAAACCGGGTCTATCTTCACCGAAACCACGATGTCAAGCGGTGGCGACCACCTCTGCGCGATTCTGGACGATTCCTCACTTCAGTGCTGGGGGGACAACTCATTCGGACAATTAGGGGATGGGACCACGACCGATAGGCTGACGATGACGGAAGTGGGGCTCGATGCAGCAAGGACCTCTGTTTCAATCAGCTCTGGGAAGGACCATACGTGCTCCATCCTGGATAATGGGGAATTGCAATGCTGGGGGAGGAACAACCACGGCCAACTAGGAGATGCGACTACCGCTCATTCGAGTTCACCCGTCGATGTGAGCCTGTCGAGAGTCCCAGTACAACTTTCCTCGGGAGATTGGCACACCTGCGTCATCCTGGACGATGCTAGTCTGCAATGCTGGGGCAGGAACGATCAGGGGCAGCTCGGAGATGGGACCAATATCGATAGCAGTACCCCCGTATCCGTCTCCATTGGGGAAACCGTCCTAGCAGTCTCAACCGGATCCAGCCATACATGCGTGATAACCAAGTCATGGGCTCTGAAATGCTGGGGTGACAACAGCAACGGGCAGTTGGGAATAGGGTCTACTTCTTCCTCTAACAGCCCATCGACGGTGACCGTCGGTGGGAATGCCGTGGCAGTGTCCGCCGGGGGCTCTCATACCTGCGCCCTACTCGATGGTAACAATGTGAAATGCTGGGGTGACAACAGCAACGGACAGCTCGGGGACGGTGGGACGAACCAGCAGAACGACGCCGCCACAGTGGGAGCCTCTCTGACTGGAGCGATATCAATCGACTCTGGACATAGCCATACCTGCGCGGTGGATTCCAGCGATTCCCTCCACTGCTGGGGAGGCAGTGCAAATGGACAAGTCGGCGATGGTAGCACTTCCGATCAAATCACATCCCCCATTGAAATCGCACTAGGGCAGAATCTAGGTGCTCTGTCAGTCTCATCTGGATCATCTTACACCTGTATTGTTGGTAGCAACGACTTGGCCATGTGCTGGGGTGGCCATGGTTCGGGGGCCCTTTCCCTCGGGACCTCCCCTTCTGAGTTCACAACTCCCATGTGGAGTTACATCAGCTCATCGGAGAGGGATTGGAACAATAATGGAAACCTGAACATATTCGAAGTCGGCGTAAGCAATGACGATGATGGCGATGGCTTCCCAAACACTGTCGACAGCGAACCCAGCAATCCAACCGTTGCTGTGGACTGCCCATCTGGGTCATACGGCAGGTTCACGTGCAGGCAGGCCACTCCTGGATACTACGTCAGTGGAACCGGGAACACCGTGATGACTCCAGCTAGTCCCGGGCACTACGTGGCGACTGGCCACCCGATCCATCCCGGTGCAACCTCAGAAGAGCCATGCATCAGTGGGGAGTTCCAGAGGCTCTCTGGTCAGACCTCATGCGATGACGCAGAGCCCGGATACTACGTTCCTGACCCGGGAGCGTCTGAGGGGACTCCGTGCCCAGCAGGCAAGTACAACGACCTATCTGGGCAGAGCTCGATAACTGCTTGCAAATGGGCTGTAGAGGGTCACAGCGTCCCAGTACTCACACAAATGACATCGGGGGCATCGCATTCCTGTGCCATCCTAGATGACGGTTCGGTCAGCTGCTGGGGAGATAATAGCAACGGGCAGCTCGGGGACGGTTCGAGGTCACCAAGCCTCGAGCCGAAGAAGTCGTCCATGCCCCTAGGAAGAAAGGCAGTGGAGATTTCCGCAGGTTCGTACCACACGTGCACGATGTTCGATGAAGGTTCAATCCGCTGCTGGGGGTCTAATGAATTCGGACAGCTCGGAGATGGAACTACAACCGAAAGGACAGCTCCCGTTACAGTAGACCTTGGAGAGGGAAAGAGCGCGCTCGGAGTTTCATCCGGGACGTCTCACACCTGTGCGACCCTCAATGATCGTAGCGTGAAGTGCTGGGGCCAGAATAGCAACGGGCAGCTTGGAGATGGAACGACTACCGATAGATCGAGCCCGGTTCATGCAGACATGGGTGGCGAAGATGCCCTAATGGTCTCAACTGGCTCATACCACACCTGTGCGATAATGGAGGACAGGTCGGTGATGTGTTGGGGGGACAACTGGAACGGTCAGGTTGGTGATGGGACTTACACCGATAGGACATTGCCGGTAATAATTGGAATTCCAAGCAACAGCAGCGCAGTATCCCTGGATGCAGGAACGATGCACACATGTCTAGGGATGAATGATGGCTCCATGTTCTGCTGGGGGTACAATGCATACGGTCAGTTAGGGAATGGCGGGCATAGTAACTCAAACTCGCCTATGACAGCCCCGCTAAGCTCCAACCAGTTACTAATATCCGTCCAAGTAGGACTGTTCCACAGTTGTGCTCTATTCGACTCGGGACAGGTGGCCTGCTGGGGAGATAACAGTAACGGGCAGCTCGGGGATGGTTCACAGAGTGGAAGTGAGATACCTGTAATTGTGAACCTAGGCACAAATGCAACATCAATCGCCGTCGGTCAGAGGCACACCTGCGTCATCCTGGACGATGCTAGTCTGCAATGCTGGGGGGCTAACGAAGCCGGCCAGCTCGGGGATGGATCAAACTCGAATCGGGACAACCCGACGGTAATTGACCTCGGTCACGGCTCGAAGGAGCAACTCCCCTGCACACTGGGATCATACCAACCAAACCCCGCCCAAACCACGTGCATCCTCGCTGACAGGGGGTTCATGGTTCCACAGACGGGGCAAACTAACCAGACGGGATGTGTGTCGGGGTACTACTCGAGCCTGAAGGGGCAATCGGCATGCACTCCTGCTTCGAGGGGTTACTACGTATCAGAGGTCAATTCTGCTTCACAGACTCCCTGCCCCAGTGGCCAATCGACTTTGGAGGAGGCCTCTACCTTCTTCGACATGTGCTTCGCCGACTTCGACGGAGATGGTACACCTGACCAGTTCGACACCGACGCCGACAACGACGGAGTACTGAACGGCGATGACTACGACTGGTTGGATCCGGAAGTCTCCGCTGACTCGGATGGCGACAGGATTCCTGACATCTATGACGAAGATGACGACAACGACGGTGTCAATGACACGGACGACCCATTCCCAATGGACCAAGGGGAGTGGGAAGACAAGGACGATGACGGAATCGGGGACAACTCAGATCCGGACGATGACGGGGATGGAATCAGGGACATTTTCGACGTGTTCCCGGATAACGAGAACGAGTGGTCGGATGCCGATGGAGATGGCATTGGAGATAATTCCGACGCAGACGACGACAACGACGGTCGGTGCGATGACACCACCTATTGGACACCTAATGAGATCCCACCAAACAGTGGCCCAAGTCAGGACGGGGACAACATCCCCGATTGCTATGCCTCCGCAAAGGGAGACGCGTTCCCATTCGATGCGAATGAGACTGATGACACAGATGGAGACAGCATCGGGAACAATGTGGATACGGACTGCGATGGCGATGGGTGGATCAACCCGGTCCCTTGCACGATGAACAGTGCTGGTGAGAACGGCACAGATGCATTTCCCCTAGAGGACTGGAGATGGTCCGACTCGGACGGGGACGGCCACGCCGACCAGGGAAAGAACGCCGATATCTTCCCCGATGACCCGACAGAGTGGATGGACAGCGATCGTGATAGTGTGGGCAACAACGCCGACGAGTGCCCATTCGAACCCGGAATTAATCCGAGTACTGATGACTTCATTACACTGCTAAGCCTACCTGGTAACGACCTTGGGTGTCCTATTCAAGCAATCCTCGGAGATGAGATCATAGTAGATGAGTCGGAATCCGATGTTGCTGGCTTTGATAGTGCGGAAGCCCCCGACTTTGACAATGACGATATTCCTGACTTGCTGGATACGGATGACGACAACGACGGAATCCCGGATATAGAGGACGGGGTCCTCGGAGACGAGAAGTGGTCCAGAGACCCATTCAGGCCCTTCACCTACGAGAATTGGGCCATTATTGCCATTTCGATATCCTTCATCGGGATAATGGGAAACAGGGTGATCGGGTCGAAGAATAGGGGCATCTCCAACATCCGCTCCAAGAAGATCAGGATTCAATGATGGTGCAGGGGGCAGGATTTGAACCTGCGAAGCACTACGCACTGGGACCTAAACCCAGCCCCTTTGACCACTCGGGTACCCCTGCTGGAGAGTTTCGTTTGAACAGTCAGACTTCAATGCAGCGCAATTTGTGACTTGTTGGTGCAGGGGGCAGGATTTGAACCTGCGAAGCACTACGCACTGGGACCTAAACCCAGCCCCTTTGACCACTCGGGTACCCCTGCTATGTCCCGTCCGAATAATTACCCACCAAGAAGTCAACGCATCCGTGTCAATGACCCCCATAGGGTCATAACTGGGTCTATACGCCCCGCAGATGGCAAAAATGGCTCGAATAGGTGTTCTCGGACTCGGCAACTGGGGAACCGCCCTCGCGCTAGTGTGGTGCAAGGACGGGCACAACGTCCTAGGCTGGACCGTCGAGCAGGAGGTTTACGAGTCGATGATGACCGATCACGAGAACAAGAAGTACCTGCCGGGCTACAAGATCCCAAAACTGGATTGCACCATGGAGATCTCGGATGTCACAGAGAGCTGCGAGATCCTGGTCCTAGCACTTCCCAGCTCGGTCATTCTAGAGGTTGTCGACATGCTGATTCCTAGCCTCAGGCCATCGCACCTACTCGTCGATCTAGCCAAGGGCCTTGCCCCATCGGACGAGGGTGGTTCTGGGATGATATCCGATGCCATAGAGAGGAGGCTCTCCGAAGCTGGAATGACCAATCAGGTCGTGGTGATGACGGGTCCAACTATAGCTCCCGAGGTCGCTCGGGGGGTGATCACCAACGCACTGGTAGCATGCCGTGACATCGGGGTGGCAGAGAGGATCACCGAACGTCTCTCGACTGACTCCCTAATCCTCACCCCTGCTGAGGATCCAGTCGGGGCAGAGCTATGGGGGGCGTACAAGAACTGCGTTGCACTAGCATGTGGCCTCGTTGACGGACTGAAGGACACCATAGGAGGTGACAACCTCAAGGCGGCTCTGGTACTATCTGGATACAGCGAGGGAATCGAGCTACTGGGGAAGATGGGGGCCGACCCCAAGACAGCCTTCGGACCCGCGGGCATAGGAGATCTGTATGTGACGGCAACCAGCCCACGGAGCAGGAACAGGACACTAGGCGAGAAGCTAGGGTCAGGGAAGAGCCTAGATGAGTCGCTAGAAGAGATGCACATGGTGGCAGAGGGAGTCCGAGCGACTAGGATGTTCCTGAATAGGTCAGAGAGGATGAGTCACCCGACCCCGTTCCTGAGTACCTTAGGGGGCCTGTTGGATGGGGACATCGAGGTCGAGGACGCGGTTAGGAGAATGGCCGGGGCATACGAAGTGAAGTGAAACCAGATCCGGTTCAATTACTAGATTTGCTTCATTATTTCCAAGGTAGTACGGATCCAGTCAGCGGCATAGTCATCATAGTCCAAATCACAGTCTATCCTATTATTCACCCTTGAGCCACCCTTTTCCTCAAGGATGGTATCCCATTCCTTGCCTGACTCACAGAAGAATTCGAATGCAGTATCGCCCAAGGCGAGAACTGCATAGTTAACACCCTCCATGCTGCCTCCCTCGGATTTCTGCACAGAGTCGTACAGATCCTGAGCGTTTACAGGCTGCTCCCCCTCACCCCATGTGCTGCAGATAACGATTAGTCTCTTCGCAGAAGACAATGTTTTCAAAGAAATGTCTTCCATATCCATTACTGATGGGTTGAGGTCAGATATTCCGGCCAAATGTCCTGCATCTTCCGCTAGCTCCTCAGCATTCCCAGTCTCTGTACCGAAGATTAGAAGTAAGTCTCTGTCATTCATTGTAACCACTCAGCAATGTCGTCCACTACAGGATTAGAGTAAGCCGTACTTTCCTTGTTTACAAACTTTGGAGGTTGTTGACGTAGCCCGGTACAAATCTGAAAATAATACTAGGGTTGATTTCCTTTACCTGCATCCGAGGTACATGGCTGTGACGGATCTAACAGATTTCGAATCACGGCTTCTGAAATGGATTTCAGTGTCGGACTTCATTGAGGTGGCATGGTCTACCAAAAGGGCTGCGGAGGCATTCAAGGTCGAGGAGAAGGATGTGTACGAGGCATTGGCAGCATTAACACAGAAGGCCCGGGATCACATACAGATTTTCTACGATGACGGGGCGATTAGAATAGTTGCTAACTACTAGCATCTCAACTTCCCTAGTTCTGTTATAATGCCCATGATGGAATAAGGACTGACAGCCATTTTGGTCTAGAGACATCTCCTTCCTCGTTGAACTTGGACCTGGCTTTTATTGAAAGAAAATCGATGATTATTACAACTACGAAAATCACAATCAGGTAAGCTATCACCTTGTCGTACTGGAGAAACTTGAGGTAGAGGTTGATGTAGTAACCAATCCCACCTGCTCCTACGATTCCTATTACTGTGCCATGCCTAACATTATATTCGAACATGAAAATTGCCTGAGAAATCAAGTTATTCGCTTGCTCCGGGATTACTACACCCAAAGCCTTCTCGATCTTCGTTAGACCCATTGAATCTGCAGCTTCTAGGGAAACAATAGACATCCCTTCAATTGACTCATACTGGAGTTTACCGAGATATCCCACTGTATAAATTGTCATTGCAAGTATTCCCGAGAGGGGCCCAAGACCAACCAATATCACAAAGAAAATTGCCCAAATTATACTTGGGAGACTTCTGGAAGCGGCGAGGATAATTCGCGCGGTGTATGCCACAGGAGCAGAATTGAGGTTCCTAGACGCAAGAATCGAAATTGGAAGTGAAATCAGTACCCCGAAAACTGTGGAAACGAATGCAATCTTAATTGTCTCCACCATTCCAATCCAAGCAGTTGAACAAGTGAAGTCAACTAGGGGATAAGCAGTGCACACCGGATAGGTTCGAGGTTCGAGGATAGACCAATCAGGAGGCCAGAGTGACTCATTGAAGAATACTACTAGATTTCCCGGACCTCTGGATAGTCTTCCCCAGTCATCTACCATACCATCCATCAACCAGAAGCAACAAAACAGAATCATTGGAGGTGCGATTACCCATCTCCCTCTACTCATCATACTACCTCCAATGCAGTAGTCTGAGAGATGAAAGGGTTAACTCTACCATCATCGATTACGAGCATCCTGTCTGCGATTGATTTAGCCCTAGAAACATCATGTTCCACTATGATGAGTGTTGCCGACTTTCTCCTTACATAATCAATGACCTCTGTCTGGACTTTTTTCCTCGTCTTATCGTCTAGCTCGCTAAGGAACTCATCGGCCAAGATAATTTGTGGAGATTGGGAGATGGCCCTAGCAGTAGCAACCCTCCTCTGCTGACCACCTGAGAGTCTTCGAACTGGCTCGTACATTTTTTCCGAAAGCTCCATCCTCTCAATTGCATCCAAAGCGGAATTTTTTGATTGTTGGGTCGGGAAAATTCGAGAGGGACTGGAATGGCCAGCTCTAGCTCCTAGCATGACATTGTGAAGAACGCTGGCGTGACGAACCAAACCTAGTCTCTGCGGGATGTATCCAACGGATCCCCTAGTTGGCTTGAAAGGCAATTCTGAGCCAAAGACTCTCACGATTCCAGATATTGGTTTTATTAGACCTGCAATTGTCCTTACTAGAGTTGTCTTTCCCACTCCAGAAGGGCCCGTAATGGCCACAATCTCCCCCGGGAAGATTTCGAGACTAGGGATGTCCACAAGAGGATTCATTTTGGAGTATCCAATTCTGACTCCCTCGAGATAGATACTCGGATTCACTTTAGAATCTTTAGAATGCACGACAAGCCTCCAACTATTATTCAATAATTATGATGAAATCTCAAACTTCTGATAGTAGTAAGCAGAGATACCTGGGACGTTGGAAATCAAACTAGAATAGCTTCCAAGATGTTCTTGGGTGTTAACCCTCGTCAGACCAGGAGTGTTCAGAACATTGAACAATATCTCATCTCCACAAGAGTTCTTGTCGGAAGACGAGTCAATCTGGTCGACTGAAAGATCGTAACACCCGGTGAAGGTACCCCCTATTACCGAGTAATTCACAACGTACATCTGGTTATTCAGAGTCATCAGTGCATTGAGAACAGCGGTTCTAGACTGCATGTCCAGTATTTCTGGATTATACATTAATGGATGGCTTGGGGCCTGACCGAAAGCAGGAAGGGAGACGTATTGGCTCATATCTAGGCACCAGTCCTCGTCATCAACCGGATCTTCGTTGTCACAATACGACGCTACTGTGCTGTCTTTGGCAAATGCGACGTCTCCGACTCCCTCTGAAAGGCATTTTACCGCCCCCCCGTATCCGTAATATGGAGTTCCTGAATCTGGAATCGAGGCGTTCTCATTGAAGAATCCGTAGATTGTATCTCTGAGGGATGCTACATCGTTGGGGTCTCCCACTACATTGGCGTATCCATGACCAATCAGATATCCCATGGGGAGTAACATGCCAGCAGATTTCAACCACCCTGTGTGGCACGATGTCTTGCCCTGTAGGAGTGCAAATGGGTCTGTACTTGGATCCCCATCAAGATGCGCAGCTGCGATATCGCTGTCAGCGAGTATCCAAGCACTGGCATCATAGTGTGTCCTGCCGTCGCCCTTCAAATCAGCAGCCATAGCTGCTAATCCGTATTCCTTCCAGCCGACCCAAGCAGCACCACCATCCATGAATCCTATATCGGCATTTCCAAACCTGAGAGCTTCAATCATTGCACCATCTGAGTCAACGTTGTACAGAGAAACATCGTAATTTAGCTCATCTGCTAGATAATCCGCTAATGATTGGGGATTCTCATTTGGATATTCATAATCATCCAAAACCTGGTATGCGATTACCAGTGTTTCCAATTGTTCTTCGTCGTCGTTACCTGCGCATCCGGCCAGAGTAGCACAAAATATCAGTCCAACAATCAAGCTTGTCAATGTCTTGTTTACATTCATTTTAGGTCACCCTAAAAAATCGAAAATAGTGTACTTTATCAAATTTAGGTTAGCCTAAACTCACAATATTTTCCGATAGAGTCATGTTCATGGGTGCTTTCATGAAACCTATGGGGAGAGTATTGCGTGCCTCTGCGATTGCTCTTGTAGTAGTTTTCTTGTCTCCGATAGGACAAATCTATGATAATCAAAAAGTCATGATTGGGACGCATGACCGGATGGAGCAATTTGGAGGCGGTGGATCTCTGGAAGAGCAATGCAGTTCGATTACTTTCGAGGATATTTTCCTCTACAACCAGGCAATTTTCGAGGTTCGTGTCAATGATGACTGGAATAGTGCCCAAGTAGATGCCAAGGCATGGATCAATTGGTCCCTTGCTGATGACATTAGAGAAGATCTGGATTCTTTCTTGGAAGGAATCTTACCATCGGGTGGTGATGGCTGGCTATCTTCGGATGAAATCGATGCAATGGTTTCGATTGCTGCTGACTGCCTTGAGTACAGTATCACAAGGATAGGGATTCGAGATGGTCCCCCTCACAGAGGGGGTGCAGGAGTGAGTTGGATGAATACAACATGGGAGGATGATCAGACCAACATTGGCCATTTCAACGGAGTACCTCCTCGGCATTCACAAGCGAGGGACTGTCAAGGGTTTAGCCAGGATGGGTGCTCCGAGGTTCCAGTAGCCCCAACTTCGGAGAGAGATTGCGACACTGAGATCGATGAATCAATGGGAGTTGATGAGTGCAGAATCGAACTATGGCTAAATGCCACCATGATAATTGATGGAGTTTCTGATCCTAATGACTTCACGATTGCGTTCAATTCATCGAACATGAGCAATGCGAGACTGGACTTCACTTTCCCGGCGATACCGGACCTGAGAATGGACATGTGGGAGGAGTGCGAAGGGAGGTTCGTAGGTGCGGATAGAGATAACCCTCTCACAGACTCTGCTCCAATCAGAGGAAGTTGCTTAGGCGACGGTTCCGCAAATTATGAATTAAAAACCAACGACGATGGCAGTTTGACTTACTCACTCAACTCAAACTTCTCAAGAGAAGAGTGGCCAGTGGGCGAAGACGTCTTTGCAGACTTCACAACATCTCCAATTCCTATAGATGAGGCCCCTACTTGGACCCAAGAAGCACCTTCTGATGGCATCTGGATCCCAGTACTCGAGGAAGGGGCAACCAAGTTGTCATCCTGGGAAGATATTGCATCTTGGTTCGATGACGAATCGGGAGTTTCCAATCTAGATGTCGTCTGCAATTCCGGAGGTAGTGAGATTTCGCAGAGCATCGATGGTTCATTGTGGATCAACGTCGACGGAATCTCAGAAGTCTCATGTGAGGCGATTGATCCGACTGGAAAATCCAGTGGGAACAGGACTTGGCATGTTGGTGTACCAGTTACAATTTCAACGTCTGCATTAATCCTTCAAGAACAGCATCCTCTGAGGATTTTCCATTCGGAAGCATGGACTGAAGACGTAACAGTGAGCCTAGCACTGATTCAGAACGGCCAGCATAGTGAGATTCAGGAATTCCACAAAGGAAATTTATCATATCAGGACGTGGTAATTCAATCACAAGGAGTTGTTCCCGGTCCTGTCAATATTTGGATTGAAGTAGTAGTTGGAGAGTTTTCATCCCAGCAGACCTTAGATTTGGGTATTGTGAAGGAAAGTGCGCCTCCTTCACTGACCATTGGCTCTGGCATATTTGATGGTAAAATGTGGATGGTGGGCGGACAATTCAGTGACCCGGATGGCGAGACTGTAACTTTCACAATAGCGACCAGTGGGCAGGATTTAGGTCAGATTATGGTATCTGGAAATACCTGGGAGAGCGAATGGATTGATCTTAGTATGTTTACCTCAGAATTCGTCGAGGTGAAGGTCACAGGTTGCGACCAGTCTGGCAAGTGCACAACCACTAGCATTACCATAGATATCTCATTAATTGCCGAAGAAATCCCAGACCTACCGGATGAGAATGAGGATTTAGAGGACAGCATTCCCGCTTCGGGTATCCCCTCACTGGCCATAGCAATCTCAGTGGCAGTACTTTTCAGAAGACGGAGCGCATGAAAATGAGTTTTTCTGGAAGAGTGAGCCGTGAGTCCCATTTAGGGGGCTTGCTAATAGATTTCGAAGGCAAACCCCCTCGACTAGGAGCCAGAATAAGGATCTCAGGGGGGAAGATCATCGGAAGGGTAGATACAGTTCTTGGGCCGGTTGGATCCGCACTAATACACATCCACCCCCTGTACAATGGAATAGATACCAGGGCATCTGTCGGCTCTCCAGTCGAGATTGCCCCGAGAGATAATTCACATCAGGGACGCCCCAGAGGCAGACATTCTAGTGGAAATTTTCGTGAAAGGGGAGGTCCAAGGAAAGGTTCCTCTAGGGACATGGGTGGTCGAACCTTCCGTGACAACAAGGGAGCCGGGCGCGGGGACAGAGGTTCTGGCAGCCAGGGTGGTCGAACCTTCCGTGACAACAAGGGAGCCGGGCGCGGGAGCAGAGGTCCGAATCAACCAAGAAGAGGACCAAAGGGGGAAAATAGGAGCTCGAACAATTCTAGACGAAGAAGGGATTCAGGCAAGAGTGGAGGGGGCAGGAGGCGTTAGCCTCACACCCCAGCATTCTTCATCCGCACTATTCTGCGTGTTTTGTGGCGAAGAGTGCTGAGATGATTTGGCTGGATGCCATAGAGGCTAACGAAGAGGGAGACAGGTCGGCAGCACTGACTCTGGCTGAAGAAGTGGTTTCACTCGAAGAAGGTCACGCTGATGCTTGGTTTGCTGTTGCTCAATGGACTCTGCCAATTGACTCACGCGGAAAGCAGGCGATGCCCAACATGATTCAGGCGTCCAAGTCTATGGCTTCAATCAGGAAGGCGGTCGAACTGGACCCTCAAAACGAACATGCATGGAGGATCGGTGGGGAAATCATGGTCGGGCACTTGGGGATGCTTGAACATGGACTTGAATGGTGGGAAGGGAGGAAAGAAGCTGCACCAAGTGACGTGCTTCCCTATTTCGAGCAGGTTTCCATACTAATCAGACTTGGTTATTTCGAAGAGGCTGGCGAGTACCTAGACGTCATGGACAGGATAATTGAATCTCAACCCAGCAAGTCCCTGGAATCAAGGGCAAGTAGACTGAGGGGTATTTTCGAGGAGCAGGGTTCAATGGAGAAGGAACTGGGTTTTGAGCCACAGAACGGCAAAGACGATTCATGGGAGCTAATCAGCAGGATGAGGAAGAAGAAACCGATTACCGAGACTTATTTCCTCCTCATGTTCGTCATGCCCATCGTTTTCTTACTTGGTTCTGCGGCTATGATGCTGTTTGCAGGGGTGCCTTACAGCACTGCGATAGTGATGCTGCTGATTATCGTAATGTACTTCGGGATTGCTCGCTTCTCCAGGAGACTTTTGCTCAAACTAAACAGACCTGAGTCTTTCCTGAACAGGGCCATCGATATTGAGAGTTCCAGTGGTATGGTATGCGTCCCGAATGAGATAAGGGAGTCGAAACTCTACTCTCACGTAATCAGAAGCAGAACGCCGGCATACCAGGAAAGGCTGAAGATGATCGAGGAGTCGAGTGAGCCACTCCCTAGGAAGTGGATCCTCAACGTCCCTGAGCTCTGATCAGCCACCGCCGCCCTTCTGCTGTGAGTAGTACTGGGCATAGTACTGCGTAGCGTACTCCCGCGCCATCTGCTCCTCGTACCCTTGTGCCACTAGTTGCTGGACGTAGGCCTCGACTGGGTCCATCTGCTCGACACCGCCGAAAGACTCCACAGAGTCCTGCTCCTCAGCAGTACCTCCGCCCCTTCTCATGAACATCATCGTCACTGCTAGAACTGCGATCAGAAGTAAGGCACCAATGCCAGCGAACATCAGAGTCGTAGAGTCCCCGCTTTCCCCTTCACTTCCGTCCGTCTCTTCGATTGATCTTGGAACGGTGTACAATTGAATCTGGTCATCGACCACATACAACCCCTCTGTGACCCTTATGTGGATGATTCCAGCATTCCCATCAAGCTCGAGATAGAGGTGAGAGATGTTCAGAGACAGAGAGTACTGGTCTCCGTCACATAGCCCATCCTGCCAGTCGAAGCGACCGAGCGTCTTCTGGGCCGTCTTTATTCCATCGCTCTTATCGAAAATCGAAGTGTCATCGAGCGATGCTTCGACCTTCACGTCGCAATCGGCACTTGCATCGTTGTCGACAACGGTACCGGTGATGTTCACGATGTCGGACTCCAAAGCCGAGAATGAGTCCCCATCGGCAGTAGAGATGCTATCGAATTCCACATCCGGAGCAGAGTCTCCGAACATCTCTCCTACGACCTCGAAGAATACCCTAGTGGGAGCCTCGTTACGCTGGTCCCTCTTGTCGTAGACAGTCAACTCGACCATAATGGTGTTCTGTCCCACTGTCAGGTTCCTGAAGGTGTAAGTCCACTCGACCTCGCTGCCAGGTAACTCGTAGACGTGCACATTGTCTCCATCTCCATTAACAGACCAACTGAACTTCCCTATTCCAGTTCCAACGTCACTGCTGTTTGCTGAAGAAAAGCTGATGCTAGTGTCGCCCGTATCAGAGAGTCGGACCCGATACTTGGGTGAATCAACCATGATCCAGTTGCCATCGGCATCCTGCTTTCCAGTAGGTGTCTGCTGGTAACCAACGAATTCGACGAATTCGGTGAACATAGAGTCCTCCATTATTTCGATATGAGCCTCAGGTGGGGTGCTGTCCGCATTGATGTCATTCGTGTATACTGAGATGTTGGTAATTCTGGTGTTTCCATGAGAGTCATGCAGGAACAGCCAAATCCTCCACTCGGCGTCAATCTTGCAGTCAAGATCGGCATTCTCATCTGGAACGCAGAAAGTAGCAGTTGCGGGGTAGTCTGAGTCTGCTTGATGAATGTGGTTGTTGTCATCTCCTAGTGTTTCTCCGTCCCATCCAGTCACAGCCTCTCCATTGGCTGACTCAATCAACCAGTCTGCGTGGATGCCAGACACATCGGTCTGGAATCCAAAGTCTAGCTCGGCTGAGCTCTTAATCGCCGTTCTTTCATATGCGCCCGACAATACGGCAATCGATTGGGCAACCTCGTCTATCGTGAGCTCGAAGCCCTCACCAGCAATCTCGAATCCATCTGGATATGGAGACATGTGGAAGTCCAGAAGATTGGCTAGCATCGGGAAGTTTGGGTCGCCGAACGGTTGTGACACAGCTGGGTTCTCGACATCTATGGTAGTAACAATCATCCCACCCTGGTGGTAGTTGCAAGTAGACAGCAGGGACTGGCTAGGATTTTCGGAGTCCCTGATTATGGTGTGGAATGTTCCGCCATCGTTTATCTTCCCGCCCTCAGTCCCTCCTGCTTCCCCATCACTGCAGACCTGAGGTATGTTCTCAGATTTGACCTGGTTGAGGTCCAATGCGGAGAGTGCAACGTGTGACCCTCCGTTGATTCCTGCTAGAGATGAGGGGTTGATGCCCGACATTAGCGGGTGGAACGGGTCGATTAGACTGACGTTCTCGGAAAGTATACGGTGGTCCACTGTGCTATTGAAATGGTCTCTCATGACGACGTTCATCCCGAATGGCAGCCTATCCAGTGCGTTCGGGTTCTGTATGTCATCGAAATCGGAGTAATACGGACCGAGATGAACCTGCAGAGTACCCCCAACCCTCATGAATTCGATAAGTGACTCTGTGAGGGTGATGGCTGCATTGGCGGGGTTCGGAGTTCCCAGTAATTCGTAGTATTCCCCGTATTCGACGCTGTAGTCAGTCTGCCAAGGGAGGAGTATCTTGGAGTAGTGCTCAAACCAGTCCTCCATGCCGTACGTGTTCCAGTCCTCTACCTCAAACTGAGTGTATGTCTTGTTCATGGCGGAAAGATCCTGCTTAACCCTCTGCAGTCTGTTCTGGTCGGTCGGATTCGATAGGATGGCCACGTCGATGTTGTCTAGGAATTCGATATCGAAGTAGCGTTCGTTGCCTGAAGCCTCGTTCGTCTCAGACAGAGTAGACTGGAAGCTGATGTTGTACGTGTGAGAGTCGAACCACAGGTCGTATGGAGCGGTCCAGTTGGCTTGTGACCTCTGATGAGGATCAAGCACGAATGGCCCGTTGTCGGAGGTCTGCTCATAGACGGTCTGACCAGTTTCCTCATCGACTATTTTCATGGTGACCTCGTACATCCCCTCGATTACCCCATTGAGCATCGGAACCGCGAAGTCGTGTGACTTCTGACCCTGTGGGTTCGTAGCGTAAACACATGAGTACACGGCATCTGCTACACAGTCCAGTACATCGGCCTGGAGGAGTGTGATGTCCGCGTTGGCTATCTCGAAAAGAATCGTTGAGACATTGTTAGCCTGGCTTATCTCAGGCTTGTCGAACCACTTCGATGCATTGTCGGTGTTATTGTACAGCGTCATCAGGTCGACCCTGTATAGACCGCTCTCAAAGTCATGAACACCCATCTCGACAACTCGCCTCTGGCCAGCGTCCATCCCAGTCACGGCCTCGGTGTACGAGCCATCGTCGGTGAAGGTGTAGTCGTCCACCCTAATGTTGTCGATCGCGAAGCCGGCGTATCCAGCATTGCCATTGACTCCATCGTCATTGGAGTAGAATCTCCACGTGAAGGTGACGTCAGTCCCTGCTAGTGAGGTGCACTCGTCCGTCCATGCGAAGGAGTCCTCAGCAGTCTGGTTGAGCAGGTGCACGTGCGTCAGGTCGATTCTCGCCGTGCTGACTAGGTTGTCGGAGTCGAACCAAGATACGAAGCCGTCCTCCCCTATTCCGCCCGAGTGGTCTCCTGCGTACTCTACTTCCTCGTAGAGGCCGTTCTGATCGAAGTCCTCGCAGTAGTTGTAAATCGTCTCCGTGTATGGGTTGAATGCTAACCTCAGGCCGTTCTCGTTGAGGTCCGTCCAGCTTCCATAGATTATTCCCTGATACACCTCCCCATCCCTGACCCAAGACGCCTCAAGATAGGAGAAGTCCCTGACGGATTGGATGTTTCCGTTCCTGTCGGAGATGTGATCTCCCTCAGCGAAGTAGTCGAAGGTGAGGAATGTGAAGTCAGCACCGCTGTCTGTGAGCTCGATAGGCTCCAACGTCAGCGTCTCGTTCCAGCCGTCCCCGTAACCATCATCGGGGTTACCCAGCCAGTAAGCCTGGTTCTTGAACACGCCTTGGTTCTGAGGGAGCATCGCGGCCGATCCCAATGAATCGTCCAATCTGCTTCCGTTTTCGTTTCCATCGTCATCCCAAATCGGTTGGAATCCTGAGAAGTCCTCGGCTGCGATCAGCTCGGGAAGCGCGTTGCTGACCTTCGCTTCGATATCGAAGTCGACGAATGTGTTGCCCCAGTTCTGCACGCCGATCGTGATTGGCATATCCCCTGACGCATAGCGTTCTCCGTTCAGAAGATCCAACCATGGCTCCTCGAACAGTCCTGGGTCGTACAGGTTCCTTACAGTCAGCTGGAACCTTGTCTGGTCGTTAGTGCTATCCTGGTCCCCTTGACCCCCACCCAGGTTGAAGTTGGACAGTACGGTTGAGATGTAGTAGGTTGTGTTGTCTACGAAGTCGGCCGTAAGTTGGACCTGCAATGACTCGCCTGCAACTAGGTCGAGGTTTGTCAGCTGCTGGCTCTCGCTAGTGGAATTGCCGAAGTTCACGTCCCTAGTCCTGATTGAGATGTTGTCGATAGCGAACCCATCAAGACCGGAGAAGTCTTCGGATCCCTCAGGGCCCACAGTCCCCTCAAGTCCACTTCGGAAACGGAATCTGATGTCAATGGTCTGACCAGCATAAGGAGTGAGGTCGATCGAGTCTGCCTTCTGATCAAGTTCTCCATCTTCCCAGCAAATACTGTAGTAGACTACGCAGGAATCTCTGATTCCGCCTGAATCAGTGTAGTTGTTCCACAATGTTGTCTGCCAGTCACCATAGAAGTTGCTGTTGTAGTCGTTGTACTCCGGGTCGGGTGCACTTGAGACTCTCTCCTCAATTCGGTACTTTCTCTCGTTGTCCCAACCCCCATACCTCCAGACTGTCTCCCAACCAGTTCCATCACTCCATACATCTACGCTGCAGGAATCCTCGTACAACCACCTCTCAATGACATCATACGGCTCGCTCAAGAAAAGCTCGAAGAAACCAGCACTGCATATGGCATCCATGTCCAAGAATGCAGCATCCGCTCCAGAGATATCTATCCCCTCGAGAATCAATGCCTCGTCCATGTGGTTGTAGTATCCAGAGACCTCGGTTGAGTTGCCGTCAAGGAGCTCGTAGGTGTGCTCGACTCCGGACCAGAAGTAGTTCGTCGGATTTGTCTCAGCTTCCCAATATGGATATGCGACTGGGCCATCCCAAGACTCGTTGTTCTCTTCTGGGTTTCCGTCTGAGGCGAAGCACTTGTCGGTCCCGTTCGGCATGCACTGGTAGTCGCTGTTGTTGAAATGAGCGACATCGTACTCGTCGTAGTCTGTGGTACTGACCCAGTACCTGTCCTCATCGATGTGCCATGACGAGTTGCCAGATTCGTA
>Ga0114996_10000077_pt1 | contig 126054 bp, 131 predicted proteins | sample ArcticOcean_MG_C_4_FD_87039 | JGI IMG/M metagenome (GOLD analysis project Ga0114996, IMG submission 87039) | Marine microbial communities from western Arctic Ocean - ArcticOcean_MG_CB4_134 | ecosystem: Environmental > Aquatic > Marine > Oceanic | place: Arctic Ocean: Canada Basin | collected...
AGGCGCGGGAGGCGTTGGAGCAAGCGAGCAGTGAGCAACGCCGTCGCGCGGCGCGGGTCTTGGAGTTGGAACACGAACAGGAGATGGGGGGGCAGCGGCAGGGCTTGTTGCGCCAGCGTCGAGAGGAGCTGCGGGCGGATCTGCAATCGTTAGACGAGACGCTGAACGAAGCTACTCGCGGCTCCGGGTCCGGGGCAAGCGACGAGAGCGCTGGGGAGGGATCTATCGAGGCTCGAGCGGCGGCTGGCGCTCCGACGTCGCCGCCCTTTGACGAAGCGGCGACGCTCGCGCATGAGGTCGAAACCGCCCGCGAGGAGTTGCGCGACGCCGATAAGGCCCTGGCCGCGCGTGGCGCCGAGCTGGACGAGCTGCGGCGTCGGGCGCTTGAGGCGGAACAGCGGCTGGCCGACTACGACCGCGCCGAACAGGAGTCGGAGCAGCGCCTGCTTCGGATCGGCGCCGAACGTGAAGCCCTGGATCAGGCAGAGGAAGAGACGGGCGCCCGGATCGGTACGCTGCGGCAGAGCCAAGAGCAGGCCGACCGGCAATCCGCTGAGTCAGCGCGGCTCGCCGCCCAGGCGGGGGCGGAAGCGACCCAGACGCACGCGGCGCGCGAGGACCTGGGCCGCAAGTTTTATGCGGCCAGCGCCCATCTGCGCGGCCTCGAAGCATCCCGCTCCGACCGCGAGCGGCGGCTGACGCGGGCGCGGGATCGTCTGCAAATGCTGGGCGAACTGCAAGCCGAGAGCGAAGGGATCAACCAGGGCTTGCGCGCGTTGTTCGGCAGCCGCGGCGTACCGCGGGATGGCGAGGAGACCGGCATCCCCGGTGTGATCGGGATCGTGCGGCATCTGGTGCGCGCGCCGAGCGGGCTGGAGCACGCGATTGAGGCGGCGCTGGAGGACTACGTCGACGCGGTGGTGTATGAGACGACGGACGAAGCGATGCAGACGATCCGGGTCTTGCTCAGTGAACGCGCCGGGCGCATCGTGACGCTACCGCTGGACCGGCTCAAGCATCGTTCGCCGCTCGCGATCCAGGAGGAGCGTGGCGTGATCGGCATCGCCTCCGCCTTGGTCAAGTGCGAGAGTGAGCACCGGCCTCTGATCGACACTTTGCTGGGCCGCACGATCGTGGTCGAAGACGAGAACGCGGCGCGGATGATGGCGGCCCGCGGGCTGGGCGCGGCGGTGACGCGCGATGGCAATCTCTTCCGCGCCAACGGCGCCATGGCTGGCGGACGGGCCTCGGAGCAGGGCACGTTCAGCCGCGAGAGCGAGCTGCAGGCACTGCCCGAGGAGATTGAGCAACTCGAACGGTCCCTGGCGGAGAGCGCCAACATCGAGGGGCGCAAGGCTGACTTGGAAGCGATGGAGCGGGAACTGCGCGCCGCGGAGCAAGCCAGCGAAGCCGCCGCCGCCGTCAGGCTCCAAGCGCAAGATGAGGCGGGATCACGCCGCGCCGACATGACGCGCACTCTGGCCCAACTGGAGGCCGCCGAAGCCGAGTTGGAACGCAATCAACGCCGATCGCAGGAGCTGGCAGAAGAGAGCAGCGTCCTCGCCAAGGCGCGAGACGATCGCAGCGGCGAACGCGGCCGGATCGATCGAGACCGCCCCAGCAGTGAGTCGATTGCGGAGACGGAAACGGCACGGCTGGAAGCGGCGGCCGTCGCCGCCTCGGCCACCAGCACGATGCGGGCAGCGGAGGGCGAACAGGAAGCGCTGCAGTCGGCGATCCGCGCCCGCGAAGCGACCATTGCCCGGGCCCGCGCGCAGGCCGCACAGCGTCAGCAGCAACTGACCTCGCTGGAACAAGAGTTGGAGACGCTGACCGTCGCGATCGCGAACCGAGAGCAAGAGTTGCTTGAGGCGCGCCGCGCCAGCACGGCCGTCTCCGCCGAGGACGGTGAGGAGGCGAAGGCGGTTGCAGTGCTGCAGGAGGAAGAACCGGGGTTGCAGAGCGCTCTGCGGAGCAGGCAAAAGTTACTAATCGAGGCGGAACGCAGCTTGGTCCAGGCCGAAGGCGCCGTGCATGAGACGGCCGCCGCCACGGCGCACTTGGACGAACAGCTCGTCAGCGACGAACTGCGGATCAATGCGCGCGGACGGATCTCGCCGCTGGGCCGCGAGATCATGGACACCGCTTCCGCGGAGAGCGCTTCCGTGGAAGGCGTTTCGGCGGAAGGCGAGAGCGGCGGGGCGAGCGACGACGAGGACGCGATCGGCTCAGAGACTGGGGCGGTAGGGGAGGTTGAGGGGGGAACGGCGGTCGCGACGCTGGCGACGGCTGGTCTTCGCAAAGAGGCGGCGAATCCGATCTCCGGCGACGAGGACACGGAGGCCACTCGCGGCGGCAGTCCGGCGTCGGGCCTGGCGGCTGCCGGACACGGAAACGGGGCGATTGGCGGCTCCGAGCAGGAGCTGGACTCCGCGCTCGAGCCTGAGCAGGATGACGAACTCGATGAGAGCGAACCCCTGGCCGAGGTCCGCGAAGGGATCGACGCGCTGCGGGGGCGGCTGCGCTGGCTGGGCAACGTCAACCCGGATGCCGCCGCCGAGTACCGCGAGATCGAGGAGCGCCACGAGTTCCTGAGTGGGCAGATCGAGGATCTGGAGGGGGCGGAGCAGCGCATGCTGCAAGCCGAGGCGGACCTCGGCCAGCTGGTGCGGGATCGATTCACGACCACATTTGAGGCAGTCGACCGGCATTTCCGCCGCTATTTCCAAACTATGTTCCGCGGCGGAACCGGCCGCTTGGTGCTGACCGACGAGGACGACTTCGAGGCCAGCGGCGTGGAGATCGTGGCACGTCCGCCCGGCAAACGGGTCGACAACCTGCAGATGCTCTCGGGCGGGGAGCGGTCATTGACGGCGATGGCGCTGCTCTTCGCGATGCTGGAGGTCAACCCGGCGCCGTTCTCCGTCTTGGATGAGGTGGATGCGGCGCTGGACGAAGCCAATGTCGTGCGCTTCGTGGATGGGCTGAAGGAGCTGGCCGGCGACTCGCAGTTCGTCGTGATCACACACAACCGCCGCACCATCGAGCAGGCTGACAACATCTACGGGATCACAATGGGTGAGGACTCCGTCAGCCGGGTGCTCTCGGTGCGCCTCTCCGATCTCGATCTGGACGACTAACTGCACCTACTATCCAGACGAGCAGCGTTGTACGGGGGCTACTCTGAGGGCGGACTCGACCGCCTGGCAGAGGGCGAGACTCGAGATAGGCAAGGCACGATCGCGTCATGGTGAAGATCTTCCGGTTCCGCCGCGGCAAGCAGGATGAGACGCCCGCAGCGGAGACGCCCGCAGCGGAGACGGAGGCGGCTCCAACCTCGGCGACAGATCTCGCCCCTGATCCCGCGCTGGGCGAGGCTGGACAATCGGACGAGCTGGCGGCTGACGATCCCGAATTGACGAAAGTCATGGCGCAAACTACGGCGCAGACCCGCAAGGGTGTGCTGGGCCGTTTGGGTGGGCTCTTCCAGCGCGGTGGAGTGGACGAGGCGCTGTGGGAGGAACTGGAAGAGATTCTGATCACGGCTGATCTCGGGGTGGCGACGGCGACCTCGCTGATCGAGCGGGTGCGGCAACGGGCCGATGAAGCGCGCGCGCGCGAGGCCAGCGAGGTGCGGGCACTGCTGCAGGACGAGATGGTGGCGCTGCTCGAGCGTCCCGCCGAGCGGGGCCATCTCTGGGGTGGCGGTGAGTCGCCGCAGCCGCCGCACGTAATCTTGGTCGTCGGCGTCAATGGCGCGGGGAAGACGACGTCGATCGCGAAACTGGCCCACGCCTACCGCGAGGACGGACGCAGCGTCTTGCTGGGCGCCGCCGACACCTTCCGCGCCGCCGCCATCGAGCAGCTCCAGGTCTGGGGCGAGCGGCTGGATATGCCGGTCATCGCCAGCCAGCAAGGCGCCGATCCAGGCTCGGTCGCCTACGACACGGTCAGCGCCGCCAGCGCGCGCGAGATCGAGGTGGCGATCATCGATACGGCGGGCCGGCTGCAGAACAAGAGCAACCTGATGGCGGAGCTGGGCAAGATCCGGCGCGTCGTGGCGGGGCGGCGCGAAGGGGCCCCGCACGAGGTGCTGCTGGTGCTCGACGCCACGACCGGCCAGAACGGTCTGGAACAGGCCCGCGTCTTCGGCGAGGTGACCGAGATCACGGCGATCTGCCTGGCCAAGCTGGACGGCACCAGCAAGGGCGGCGTGGTCTTCGCGATCGCCGATCAGCTCGATGTGCCCGTGCGCTTCGTCGGCACCGGCGAGAAGGCGGGCGACCTGGCGCCGTTCGACGCCAGGATCTTCGTCGAGAGCCTGTTCGTCGAGTAGACGGGATCGAACCGCCGTCGCCAGCGCGGGCTGCGCTTGTTCCACCCCAGAGCCGCCGGTAGCATCGAGGGCGAAACACCTGCTTGGAGACTGACGCGGCCCGCGCCTGGGCGCGGTCTCCGCTGTCAGCAGGGCGTGCCTTGGAGCCGCGATGGACCGCAACCAAATCGACAGCTTGCTCGCCGATTTGCCCCGCGAACAGGGGCAGTTACTGCCCGCCCTACACCGCGTGCAGCACGAACTGGGCTGGCTGCCGCGCGAGGTCTTTGCGCCAGTCGCCAAGCATCTCAAGATCACCGAAGCGCAGGTCTACGGACCGGCCACGTACTACGCCGAGTTCCGCATCTCGCCGCCACCGGAGCGGCTGGTGACCTGGTGCAGCGGACCAACGTGCCGCGTTCTGGGCGGCGACAAAGTGCTCCGCATCATGGAGGCCGAGTTGGGCTGCGAGTTGGGCGGCAACAGTGCTGACGGCAAAACCGGGCTCTGGCTGGGCCAGTGCAACGGCAGTTGCGAGCGCGCCCCACAGGTCTGGGTCGACGGCCGGGTCGTGGGACCGCTGTCGCTGGCCGACAGCGTGCGCCTAGCGCGGCGGATCAAAGCCGGAGAAGACGTGGCGCCAGCACCGCAGGGCGCCGTGCAGATCGAGTCGACCGCAGTGCAGGTCAAGGCCTATCACGGTGCTGCCGGGGATGATACAGGCGGCCACTCCGCTAGCTCAGCAGGAGAACGCTAATGGCCGACCCCCTGGCCCCCAGCGGCAACGCCGCCTACGACGCGATGCTGACGGCGGCCGCTGCCCTGCGGCAGCGCCGCGACCAGCCGACGAAGCCGTTGATCCGGGTCGACCTGACGACCTCGTCGGTGGCGGCGGGAGCGGATGGGCTGCTGGGGGAACTGCGTCGTGAAGCGGCGGCGCGCGGCATCGATTGCGAGATCATCACGGTCGGCACCCTGGGCTTCTCTTTCGCCCAGCCGACCGTGGAAGTGCACCTGCCGGGCAAGCAACCGGTCGTCTATGGGCCGGTGCTAGCGGGCACGACGAGCGCGTTCCTGCGACAGGCAGTGCTGGGCGAAGAAGCCGACGCCGACTCCGCGCCGGCGCTGGGGGTGCGGCCCAGCGGCTCCACGATGCGCGCTCCAGCCTCTGCGCAAGACGGTGGCGCTCAGGAAGGTGTGCCCAGCCTGCACGAGCACCCGTTCTGGCGGCCGCAGGAGCGGCGCCTGATGGAGTGGATGGGCGTGATAGACCCGGACGACATCGAAGAGGCGATCAGCGTCGGCCGTTACGCGGGCCTGGCGCGGGCCATGTCCCTGGAGCCGATCGCGATCTGCGATCTGGTGGAGTCCAGCGGCATCGGTGGCCGCGGCGGCGCCGGCTTCCCGGCCGGGCGCAAATGGAAATTCCTGCTCGGCTCGCCGGGGCCGATCAAGTACATCGTTCTCAACGCCGACGAGGGCGACCCCGGGGCCTACGTCAACCGCGTGCTGATGGAGTCCGACCCCCACCTGGTCTTGGAGGGGATGGCGATCGCGGGCCGGGCGACGGAGGCCAGTCACGGCTTCATCTACATCCGCGACGAGTACCCGCTGGCCGTGGAGCGCATGCTCCAGGCCATCGCCCAAGCCGAGGCCAAGGGCCTGCTCAGTGATGGCCGGCCGGGCAGCGGCGGTGCTCTGGGCGCGGAAACCATCCAAATCCGCGTCGTGCAAGGGGCGGGGTCCTATGTCTGCGGCGAGGAGACCGGCCTCATCGCCTCGGTGGAGGGGCTGCGCGGGATGCCCAAGATCCGACCGCCCTTCCCGGCCGAGCGCGGCGTCTTCGGCAAACCCAGCAACGTCAACAACACCGAGACCTTCGCCAACGCGCCGCTGGCCTTGGTGCACGGCGCCGACTGGTACCGCGAAGCGGGAACGGAGTCCGACCCCGGCAGCAAGATGTTCAGCATCAGCGGCTCGCTGCAGCGCAGCGGCATCGTCGAGCTGCCCTTCGGCTTCCCGATGAACGAGCTGATGATGACGATGGGCGGCGGTCCCAGCGCCGGGCATACGGTGAAGGGGATCCAGCCGGGCGGCCCTCTGGGCGGCATCCTCGGCGCCGATGACATCGGGCTCGCCCTGGAGCGCCCGCCCTTCACGGAACGCGGCGTACTGCTGGGCTCAGGCGGCCTGATCCTGTTCGACGAACGGGCTTGCCCCGTCGATCTCGCCTACTACTTCGCCCAGTTCTGCGAGATCGAATCCTGCGGCCGCTGCACCACCTGTCACGGCGGCAGTCAGCGCATGGTCGAGATCTTGCACCGCATAATTCAGGGCGGTGGACGCGAAGGCGACCTGGAGCAACTCGGCGTCCTCGACGACACCATGCAGAACGCCAACTGCATCCACGGTCAGTTCACCCCCTACGCGATCCGGGGCATCAGCCGCCACTTCGGCGAGGAGCTGCGCGAGCATCTGGTCGGCAAGCGTTGCCGGGCACGAAGCTGCGCGGGGCTGATTGAGTACGAGATCACCGACCCCCTGCACCCCGACTTGGAGACGGCGGCGGAGCTCGATTCCTCCGGCACCCTGCTGCGCGGCAGCGACGGTCAATGGTCGCTGAGCGGCCGTGGCGCGGAGGAGTTCGGAGTGCTGCCGGAGGTGGCGCCCGAGGCCATCGCCGTGCGGGACCGCTTCGCGGTCGCGGCTCAAGCCGACGAAAGCGGACGGGATGTCGCCGCCGATCTGGCGGTCGCCGGGGGCGCTTAGCCCCAGCCCGTCACATTGATCGTCCGCGTCCGTATCGGTCCAGGATTCAGGCTTCGGCAAGCGCGACTCAGAGCCCCGCTTATGCCGTCTCAGCCCGGGATTGCTGCCTCTCCCTGTCCGGATAATGCTCTAAGAGCGCGCCCGATCCTGCTACCCTGAACGGCGAAAGGTCGGCTATCCTCTACACGGAAACGTGTAAGCTGTGCGACGCGCCAGAGCGCGCCCTACCAGGATGGAGCCGTCCATCACCACTGAGCCGATCACCACGAAGTCGACGCCGACCGGCCCGCCCGGCGCAGCGCCTGCGTCGGAGGATGCGTCGGAGCACGCTGCAGCGGTCCAGCCCGCCACGGCTGAGTCAGAAGCGGCCGAGTCAGAAGTGGCCAAGCCGGAAGTGGCCGCCAAGAGTGAGGGAACCGCCGCCAAGAATGGCGCCCAGGGCTCGACCCCGATCCGGCGGCAGTACCTAGAGATCAAGGCGCGGCACCCCGACGCCATCCTCTTCTTCCGGCTCGGCGACTTCTACGAAACCTTCGACGAGGACGCCGAACTCTGCAGCCGCGAGCTGGACATCGTGCTCACCAGCAAGCCGATGGGCAAAGGGCTGCGCGTGCCCCTGGCGGGCGTACCGGCGCACAGCGTCGACCAGTACCTGGGGCGGCTGATCGAGCGTGGGCATCGGGTCGCGCTCTGCGAGCAGCTAGAGGACGCCAAGGCGACGAAGGGGCTGGTGGCGCGCGGCGTGGTGCGGGTCGTTTCGCCGGGCACGGCGCTGGAGGCGGCCCTGCTGGAGGCGGGCGCCAGCAACTACTGCGCGGCGCTCTGGCAGTCGATTTGGAGTGGGCAATCGGACCGGCCTGAACAGCGTGACGGACCGAAGCGCGGCCGCCAGGCCACGGAGTTCCGGGCCGGGATCGCGGCCGTCGACCTCAGCACCGGCGAGTTCCGCTGCTGCGAGCTGGAAGCGGCGACCCCGGCCGGGCTCCAGGCCGCGGTGGAGGAGGAGTTGGCCCGGCTCGGGGTGCGCGAACTGCTGCTGCCGGAGGAGGCGCCGTTCAGCGTCGGCGGCGACGGCGAGCGCTCTGCTCCCGGGGCCTCTGGTCCCCCTCACTCAGGCCTGATACGAAGCGCCAGGCCCAGCGCGGCCTTTGGCGAGAGCCGTGCCGCCGACAAGCTCTGCCGTCAGTTCGGCGTTGACGATGTCGAAGGCTTGGGGTTGGCGGGGCACCGCGCCGCCCTGCGCGCCGCCGGGGCGCTGGTCGACTATCTGGCGATCGCCCAACCGCCTTCGCCTGAGCCGCCAGCTTCCGCCAGCGAAGCGCCGCCAGACGGAGCTCCCCAGCCCGCCCTGGGGGCGGTGTTGGGCGGACTCAAACACCTCGACCGGCCGCGGCTCTACGAGCCCTCGGCGGCGATGCAGCTGGACCCCGCCACGCAGCGGGCCCTGTCGATCTTCGAGGGCGGACGTGCAGCCGGGCCGGGCTCCGGCCAGAGCGTCTCGGGGCGGGCGGACGGATCGCTGGCGGGGCTGCTGGACCGCTGCCAGACAGCGCCGGGACGCCGTCTGCTGCACGAATGGCTGGCGCGGCCCTTGCTCGACCTGGAGGCGATCGAAGCGCGGCTGGACCGCGTCGCTCTGCTGGCCACGGATCCGATCCGGCGCCGACGTCTGGGCGAGGCGCTGGAGCAGGTGCCCGATCTGGAACGGCTCATGGGCCGCACCAGCACCGGCCTGGCCCGGCCGCCGGAGGTGGCACGGTTGGGCGCCGGACTGCGCACGGCGGCCAACCTCCGCCAAATGCTTCCGGGCGAGAAACAAGAACAAGAGCGCAGGCCCGGCCAGGAAGGGAACGAGCGGAGCGGCACCGCGGCGGCGATCCGAGCCGAGCTGCAGCCCTGCAGCGCGGCCGAAGAGGCGATCGCGGCCTTACTCAACGACGATCCCCCGGCCGATTTCGAAGAGGGCGGCGTAGTGCGGCCGGGCGTCGACGCCGATCTGGACCGCTGGCGGGCGCAGCTGCGCGAGGCCCGCGCCGCCATCGCCGCGCTGGAAGACCGCGAACGGGTGGCGACCGGAATCGGCAATCTCAAGGTCGGCTACCACCGCACCTTCGGCTACTACCTGGAGGTGACCAGCAGCCACGTGGCACGGGTGCCGGAATCTTGGCAGCGGCGGCAGACGTTGGCCGGAGGCGAACGCTATGTGACGGAGGAGCTGCGCGGCTACGAACGCCGCGCCCTGGAGGCGCGCGGCGAGCTGGCCAGCCGCGAACGCGACCTCTTCCAGCGGCTCTGTCGCCAGCTCAGCAAGGAGGCGGCGCCGGTGCGCGCCCTGGCGGCGGGCGTGGCCCGGCTCGACGTGGCCTGGTCGCTGGCCGAGACGGCGGCGGCGCGGGGCTGGACGCGACCCCGGCTCGATCACTCCGACGTCTTGGAGCTGCGCGCGGCGCGCCATCCGATCGTGGAAGCGGCCCTGGAGACGGGCGCCTTCGTGCCCAACGATCTCCGCCTGCGCTCGGACGGCGACCAAATCCTACTCATCACCGGACCCAACATGGCCGGCAAGAGCACCTATCTGCGGCAGACGGCCCTGATCGTGCTGCTGGCCCAGATCGGCGCCTTCGTGCCGGCGGCGTCGGCCCGGATCGGACTGACGGACCGCATCTTCGCGCGGGTCGGGGCCCAAGACGACCTCGCCGCGGGGCAGAGCACCTTCATGGTGGAGATGCTGGAGACGGCGGCGATCCTGGCGGCGGCGACACCGCGCTCACTGCTGATCCTGGACGAGATCGGACGCGGCACCAGCACCTACGACGGCCTGGCGATCGCTCAGGCCGTGGTCGAACATCTGGCCGGCGATCCCTTGAGCGGGCCGCGCACCCTCTTCGCCACGCACTTCCACGAAATGATGGCGCTGGCGGGGTCGTTCACCCGCGTCGTCAACGCCACCGTCGCCGTGGCGGAGACAGATTCCGAGAGTGGCGGAGACTCTACTGCTGGGGATTCTCCTGCGGGGAATTCCGCCTCAGGAGACTCTGCCTCTGGAGGGACTGCCTCAGCGGGCGCCGCCCGTGGCAAGATCGAGTTCCTCTACCGCATCGTGCCGGGCGGCGCCGACCGCAGCTACGGCGTGCACGTGGCGGAGATGGCGGGATTGCCGGCGCCGCTTCTGGCGCGGGCGCGGCAGATCTTGGCGGAGCTGGAGCGGAAAGGGGCGTCGGCAAATCCCGAGGGCGGCCTGGTCTCGCCGCCCATTCCCGGCTTGCAGGATGGGCCTAGTTTGCAGGATGGGCCTGGCTCGCAAGATGGGCCCAGCTTGCAAGGATCACTGTTCGCAGCCGGGCTGCCGCTGCAACCGTCGCAGTTGCTAGCCGAGCTGGGCGAACTCGACGTCGACAACCTGACGCCGCTGGAGGCGATGGGGGCGCTCTACGCCCTGCGCGGCAAAGCCCGCCGCGAGATCGCCGAGTTGGGAGAGGGCTCATGACCAGCCCAACCTTGCCGGGCCGGCCGCTGGCGGATACCTCAGCGACCCATTCGGCGACGGATACCTCAGCGAGGGATGCCTCGACGCGGCCGGGCTCAAGCGGCTCCGCCGTCGGCAGCGAAGCCGAGAGCAGAAGCAGGCCAGGCATCGCTAAACTGCCCGACGGCATCGCCGCCCAGATCGCGGCGGGCGAGGTGATCGAGCGGCCCGCCTCGATCGTGAAGGAGCTGATCGAGAACAGTTGCGACGCCGGCGCCAGCCGCATCCAGATCGTGATCGAGGGCAGCGGCGTCGAGCGGATCCGGATCAGCGACGACGGACGCGGCATGAGCGCCACGGAATTGGCCCTGGCCTTCGAACGCCACGCGACCTCCAAGCTGCGGCATGTCGACGATCTGGCCAGGATCACCAGCTATGGCTTCCGCGGCGAGGCCCTACCCAGCATCGCCGCCGCCGCCGATGTCGATTGTTTGAGTCGGGCAGCCCCTTCCGGAGGAGGCTCGGGCAGTGGCTCCGAGGGTCGCTCCGAGAGCGGGGCGCGGGTGCGCTTCGAGGCGGGACGCTGCTTGGGGGTCGTGCCGGCGGGCGGGCCGCCAGGCACGACGCTGGAGGTGCGCGAGCTCTTTGCCCGGCAGCCGGCACGCCGCAAATTCCTGGCCGGTGCCCGGGCCGAGCGCGCCGCCATCGCCCGGGTCTGTGGCGAGATGGCCCTGGCGCATCCCGAGATCGCCGTCAGCTTGGAGATCGACGGCCGCACCTTGCTCGCTGCGGAGGGACGGATCGGGGTCGACCAGGCCTGGGCAAGCGAAGCGACGGCAGTCGGCGAGGCCGACAGTGAACGCGCGCTGTTGCGGCAGGCCTTCGCCGCCGTCTGGGATGTGGAGACGGCCGATCACGCCATTCACTTCGAGGCAACGCGTCCGATTGCCGATCAAGAGGCTGAGCTGGCGGGCGAAATGCGGGCCTGGGGCCTAGCCGCCGCACCCTCCCGCCACCGCGGGCGTCGCGGTGGTGTGCAGCTCTTCGTCAACCGCCGGCCCGTGGAGTCGCGGCGGCTGGTCTACGCGGTGGAGGAGGCCTACGCCGATCTCTTGCCGCAGCGCCGCTACCCGATCGCCGCGGTCTTCCTCGACCTGCCGCCGGACCGCATCGACGTCAACGTCCATCCCACCAAGGCGACCGTGAAGCTGCGCGACGAAGCGGCCGCCTTCGGCTTGATCCAAAAGACGCTGCGAGCGGCCTTGCTGGGCTTGGAAACGGCGCAGCCCGAGCCCGGCTCCACCCCGTCCACCGCCCTGCGGGAACGCCCCTCGCCGCCCGCGCCTTGGGCCGAGGCGGAATCCGGCGCCCAGCAAGAAGCGGACTCGTCTCCGGCTGCCGATCCGGCGGGGCGGTTCCGGCCCCGTCCTCGTCCCGCCTTCGATCTGGCGCGCGGCCGCGGTTCGCGCCGCCTGCCCGGCCTCGATCACGGCCGGCAGCAAGAGTCCCTTGCCGACGGCGAGCCCGGCACGTCCAGCACAGCGCCGCTGGCCGGACACGAACTGCCCAACCTACCGCTGCTGCGCGTCGTCGGGCAGCTACGCGCCACCTTCATCGTGGCCGAGGGACCGGACGGCATGGTGCTGCTGGACCAGCACGCGGCGCATGAACGGGTCGTCTACGAGTCGCTCCTGGCGAAGACATCAGTCGGCACGGCAGAGGCGGGTCAGGCGCAAGAGAGCGAGACGCAAGAGCAGGGCGCAGCGGGCAGCGCGGCCCGCCAGCCACTGCTCGATCCGCCACTGCTGGAGCTGAGCGCGGCCCAGGCCGCGGCCTGGGCCAGCCACGATGCCGCCCTGGCCGTGGCCGGCTTCGAGCTGGAAGACTTCGGGGACCGCTCCCTGCGGCTGCGGGCAATACCGGCGGCGATGGGCGAGCGCGATGCCCGGGCTTCGCTGCTTGCCGTGCTGGACGACCTGGCCGGGGCCGTGGCGGAGCCGCAGCACCACGACCCGGTCCTGGCCTCCACCGCCTGTCACGCTTCCGTGCGGGCGGGGCAGACCTTGGATATCGAGGAGATGCGGGCGCTGCTGCGCGGCCTGGAGCGCTGCGACAACCCCCAGACCTGCCCCCACGGTCGGCCCACCCTGATCGAATTCCCCGCCGACGATCTCTACCGACGCTTCGGACGCCGAGGCGCCGCACCTCGTCCAGGCTTGGACGCTAAAGAGGGCTTGCTTGACATGTGACTAATAGGTCACATGTTCTTCCGCGCATGGAGACCGTGTTCCGCGCCCTGGGCGATGCCAACCGCCGGCTGCTGCTGGACCAGCTCTTCCAGCGCGATGGACAGACGCTGAGCGAGTTGCAGCAGCATTTCGCGATGACCCGTTTCGGGGTGATGAAACATCTCAAGATCCTGGAAGCGGCCAACCTCGTGCTGACGCGCCGGGTGGGGCGCGAGAAATATCACTACCTCAATCCAGTCCCAATTCAGGAGATCCAGGAGCGCTGGATCGGAAAATTCGCCCAACCCTGGGTCTCGGCTTTGACCGGACTCAAGAGCAGTTTGGAGGCGGCGGCGATGACGGAGCGAGAGATGAGCGAGAAACCGCGGCACGTCTACGAGGTCTACATCTGCTGTACGCCCCAGGCCCTCTGGGAGGCGTTCATCGATCCCCAGCAAAGCGGACGCTACATCGGCGGCGGCATCGTCTCCGACTTCGCGGTCGGCTCCGCCTGGACGATGCCTGCCCCGGCGCCAGCCGCGGCCGAGTTGCCAGAGGGGAACTACGTGACCGGGGAGATTCTGGAGATCGAGCCACCGCACCGGCTCGTCTTTAGCTGGGACGAGCGGGAGCCGTCGATGATCGACGACCCGACCAGCCGCGTCACTTGGGAGATCGAGCAGATCGGCGAGATCTGCAAGCTGACCCTGACCCACGACGGATTCGAGGCGGAAAACGAGACCTTCCGCAGCGTCGGCGGCGGCTGGCCGAGGGTGCTGAGCAGTCTCAAGAGCTTGCTGGAAACCGGCCAGCCGCTGCCCCTCGAGAGCTGACTCGCCGCGCCTCACCAATACCGCGCCAGCACCGCGCCAATGCCGCGCCACGAATCCGCTTGGATAGTCGAGAAGCCAGAGACAGGAACGACAGATGTCCCACGCCCCGCAGCACGTCTACGCCATCTACATCCGTTGCAGCCCAGAGCAACTCTGGGCCGGGATCACCGACGGTTCGATCACCGAGCGCTACTTCCACGACACCCGGATCGAATCGACCTGGGAGCTGGGCGCGCCGGTACGGTTCCACTACGCCAATGGCACCGGGCCGGAGGGCGGCGGTGTGGCGGTCGAGGGCGAGGTGCTGGCCTGCGATCCGCCGCGGCGACTCTCGATCAGCTGGAAGGTCCTCTACGACCCGGAAGCGGCGGAGGAACCGCCGTCACGCGTGACCTGGGAGATCGAGCAGATCGGCGATAGCTGCCGCCTCAGCCTGCTCCACGACCAGTTCGACGGCGAGACCTCCACCTATCACGGGGTGCAGGAGGGCTGGCTGCAACTGTTGAGCAGCCTCAAGACACTGCTGGAGACGGGCGAGCCGTTGTCGATCGCGGGATAGCACGAACCAGACCGAGCCAGCCGAGCCGGAGCCGGGACCCCCAACCCCGGCCTCTAGAAAATGGAGTCGCGATGAGTCCAAACGACGAGTTGATCAACGAGCTCGAGGGCGCCGTGAGGGAGGTCCGCGAAGCGATTGAGCGTAGTGCGCCGGACGCCTGGAACCGTCTCGCAAAGAGCGAGCAATGGCCCGCGGCGGCCCTGGCGCGACACATTGCACAGGGGCTGAAGCCAACCACGGCCTCGATGATGGCGGTAGCGCGGGGCGAGGGCGGCGAGCCCGAGCTCACCGTCGAGTACCTCTATGCCCGTGCCGACCGTCACGCCGCGCACCACGCTGACGTCTCGAAAGCGGACGTGCTGGCCTTGCTGGCGGAGAACGCGACGGCGACGGAGAAGCTGTTGAGCGCGCTCAGCGCCGGCCAGCTCAAGGAGAGCGGAATGCTCTTCGGCCAAACGATGACGACCGTCGAGGTCTTCCAGGCGGTGGTCCTGGGACATCTGCGCGGCCATCTGCGCAGCTTCGAAAAGACGGTCGGACTGCCGACGGCCACGGGCTGAGCCCAGTCCAGTTCGGGGGAGGGGGCTGCAGTGTCGTCAGACCGTCGTCAGAGGGCTGAAGGCGAGGCACGCCCCGCCACAGGGGTTCGTGCGAACGCCGGTTGAGCGAGAGCAGCGAGGGGAACGGAATTGCGATGCAAAGAAACGCAAGAGTCGCGATTGCAGCGAGACAGTACTCGGGAGCGGACGCGGCGATCCTGCTGGATCGGGCCCGCCGCGCCGAGGGCTATGAGGCCTGGCTGGCGGAGCGGACGCTGCAGGCCGGGCGTGCTGACGACCGGCGGCATTGGGCGGTGACAACGAAACGGATCGCGGTGTTGGTGCTTCAGATCTTGGCAGGTCGTGTGGAACGGGCACTAGCCCGCAACCCAGTCGCAGCGCCGTGGGGGACGGTACGCTGATGGCTGGAGAGCGCCTATGGTCCCCGGCTCAGCCACCAGCATCGTGGCCTACGAACCGCGCTGGCGGCAGGGCGCGATCGACGTCGTGCACGCGGTCTACGACGAGTACGGCTTCACCTGGGAAGCGGACGGCTATCACCGCGACCTCCACACAGTGCCGGAGACCTATCTGGAAACGGGCGGCGGATTCTGGGTTCTGATTCTTGCGGCCGAGAACGGGCAGGACGACTCCGTTCGGGTGATAGGAACAATGGCCTTCCTCGACCGCGGCGACGGCGTGGCGGAAGGAGAGCGGCTTTATCTGCTCAAGGCGGGGCGCGGGCAGGGCGACGGCGAACGGCTGCTGCGCCACGCGATCGAGGCCGCCCGTGCGGGCGGCTTCCGCCGCTTCGTCGGCTGGTCCGACAAGCGCTTTCATGAGGCGCACGCACTCTACGCCAAGCTCGGCATGGAGCGGACCGGCGAGCGCATCCTCGACGATCCCGACGAAAGTCCCGAGTGGGGCTTCGAGCTCGACCTGATCGAGAAGCCTGAATCTGAAAAGCCGGGCTAGCCGCTGGTCTCGGGCATGAGCGGCTGCCGGGATCCCAGGAGTCGGCGACGTGCGGCTGGATCTGGTGCGTGCCCGCGCCAAGCAGTAGCCCCGGCCGACGCACCCAGCAATGGCCCGATCTGACAACGGCGATAGACCGCGGCGATAGACCGCGGCGATAGACTGCGGCGATAGCCTCACGATTGCGCTTCTCCGCCGCCCACGCCTACCGCCACCTGCGTCAGAACGACCCCGTCCTGGCGCAATTGTTGGACGAGCACGGCCCTTACACACCCCGCCCCGCCGGCGACCCCTACGCCGCCTTGGTCCGCACTATCGTCTATCAGCAACTGGCGGGGGCGGCGGCGGGGGCCATCCATGGGCGCTTACTGGCGCTGTATGGCGACGGTCCGGCGGGCCGCGCGCCGGAACCGGAAGAACTCCTGGCCACAGCCGACCGCGATCTGCGCGCGGCGGGGCTCTCCGGTCCCAAGATCGGCTACCTGCGCGACCTGGCCAGCCATGTCAGCGACGGGCGGCTCGACTTCGACGGCATCGACGATCTGGACGAGGCGGAGGTGATGGCACGGCTGACGGCGGTGAAGGGCATCGGCGAGTGGTCGGCGCACATGTTTCTCATGTTCCAACTGGGCAGGCCCGACATCTTGCCGGTGGGCGACCTCGGGGTGCGCAAGGGGATGGTCGCGGCCTACGGCTTGCGCAAGTTGCCGTCGCCGCGGCGCATGCACGAGATCGGGCGCAAGTGGGCGCCGTATCGCTCCGTCGGCTCCTGGTACATGTGGCGCGCCGTGGAGACGCTGACGCCCGACTAGGATCCGCGCTGCCGCTGGGCTTTCCCCAGAAGCGAGCTAGAACGCGACGAGCGCCGTGCGCGCTCCCACCGCCAGCAAGCCCACGGCCAGAAAGCGAGAAAGCGCGCCCGCGCCGAGATGGCGCTGGAGGCGGTTGGCGAGGCGGCTGGCGACGATGACGCCAATGCCCAGAGCCGGGACGTCGTCGAGGGGATCGCCCACGTTGCCCGCCGTCGTGTGAAAGACCACGACGACGAGCGCCAGCCCGGCGATGACGACGTGTGAGACCGGCACCGCCAGCGCGTGCGGCATCCGCGCCACGTGAGTATTGAGCGGCGTGAAGATCAGTCCGCCGCCGATCCCAGCCAGCGCGGCGGCGAAGGCGGCGCTGAACGAGGCAATCAGGCTGCGCCGCACCGGTACCCGATAGATCCAACGCCGTTCCTCACCGTCGACGAAGTCACGCGACCAGCCGCCGGCGCCGGGTTGTCCCACCGGGGCGTGGGGCCGGGCCATAAGAAAGACGCCCAGCACGAGCAACAAGATCGCGAAGAGAATGGCGAAGACCGAGCGCGGCAGGATCGAGTTGCCGGCGGCGCCCAGCAGCGCGGCAGGCACCGCGGCGGCCAGCAACACCAATCCCACGCGCCAGTCGACGCGGCGCTGCCGCAAGGAGAAGCCGGTGGAGATGCCGCTGGAGACGGCGACGATGAGCAGCGCCGCCATGGTGACCTCGGCCGGCTAAGCCTCGCCGTGGCGCAGGAGGAGCAGCGGCGCCAACAAGAAGCCTCCGCCTGCGCCGACCATCGTGGCGTAGAGGCCGATCGCCGCCCCCGCCGCCAGCAACGCCAGGAACTCCAGCGGGCTCACGCAGAGCCACCCCTCAGGTTGGGCGGCGGGTACGCGAGAACGCTGCGGCGCAGGGGGAACCCCGGATGCCCTGGCGGGATTGGCGAAAGGGTCGAGGTTGAGCGATCGGACAAGGCAAGATCTTCCTGCGCCCAATCCTAGGGCCTCGCATACCTCCGAGGGCCGGACCATGCCTCCAAAGGGCCTCCTAAGGACCACGCCCTACCAACCTCGTCGGCTGAGGGACACGCCCTACCAACCTCGTCGGCTGAGGGACACGCCCTACCAACCTCGTCGGCTGAGGGAAGAGCCTCCTATACTCCGGCCAGCGCCTCGGGCATTTGCCCAGCGCGGATCAAGAGGGGGACGTCATGCCGGATACATCAGCCGACAGGCCGGGACCGCTGGACGGGATCCGGATCTTGGATCTGACCCGATACCAGAATGGGCCTCATGCCACCGTGATGCTGTCTGACATGGGCGCGGAGATTCTGAAAGTGGAAATGCCCGGCAACGGCGACCCCGGCCGCTCACTCGGCATCGGCCCCGACGGCTTCTGCTCGTACTTCGAGACCCTGAACCGCGGCAAGAAGAGCCTCACGCTCAACCTCTACAAGCCGGAGTCACGCGACATCATCCTCAAGCTGGTGAACGAAGTGGACGTTTTGACCGAGAACTTCCGCCCCGGCTTTCTCGACAAGCTGGGCTACGGCTACGAGGACCTGCACAAGATCAACCCCAAGCTGATCTACGCGACCAACAGCGGCTTCGGTCCCAACGGCGAATGGCGCACGCGCGGCTCCTTCGATGTCGTCGCGCAGGGCATGAGCGGCGCCATGATCGCCACCGCCGGCGGCCCCGGCAACGAGCCGTACAACGCCCCCTGGGGACTGGCCGATCAGGTGGGCAGCATGATGTTCGCCTACGCCGTGATGGGCGCCATCGTGGCGCGAGAGCGTCACGGCGTTGGGCAGCAGGTCGATGTCTCCCAACTGGGCGCCATGATCACCTTGCAGGCGCTGTCGATTCAGTCCTTCCTGCACAGCGAGCAGCAACCCACGGTGCAAGGCGGGCGCGCCTTTAGCGCCACCTTCGCCTGGTACAAGGGCTCCGACGACGGCTGGATCACAATTGGCATCTTGGACCCCAAGCACTGGCCCAAGCTCTGCCGGGCCCTGGAGCGGCCGGACCTGGTGACGGACGAGCGCAGCGCCGATCCCTTCGCCCGCAACGAGAACCGCGATTGGCTGATGGCCGAGATCCAGAAGACCGTGGCCACCGAACCACGCCAACACTGGCTGGACGCGATTGTGGCGCAGGACGTGCCCTGTGGACCGATCTACGACTACGCCAGTGTCGCCGCCGACCCGCAGTTCTGGGAGAACGGCTATCTGGCCAAGGTCGATCATCCGAATTTCCCCGGGCACCAAGCCGTGGGCATCCCGATCTCGATGAGCGAAACGCCGCCTCGCGTACAGGGCGTCGCCCCGGAACTCGGCCAAAACACGGAAGAGATCTTGCTCAGCCTCGGCTACGACTGGTCCGACATCGAGCGCTTCCACGACGCCGGAGTCACCGCCGCCCAGGCCACGTAGACGTAGGCATCCGAAGGTCTGGCCCGAGTATGGCCAAACAGCGCTCGACACGCGGCACGCAAGCGGTCCAAGCCCTGGAAGGCGCAGGCGTGCCATTCACGCTGCATCCCTACGAGCCCGATCCCGCTGAGGATGGTTACGGCTTGGCGGCGGCGCGCGCCTTGGGCGTGGACCCGGGACGGGTCTTCAAGACCCTGATCGTCAGCCTGGCGCCCGAGCCGGGCGAGCGGCCGGCCGAGCTTCGCGAGCGGAGGCCAGTGGCCGGCGGAGGGTTGGTCGTGGCCCTGGTCCCCGTCGACAAGCAGCTCGATCTGAAGGCGCTGGCCCGCGCCGCGGGAGCGAAGAGCGCCAGCCTGGCCGATCCCGCCCTGGCGGAACGGATCACCGGCTACGTCGTGGGCGGGATCAGCCCACTCGGCCAGCGCCACGCTCTGCGCACCTTCGTCGACGATGTCGTTGTCGGCCGTGATGGAGCCATGGACCGCATCTATTTCAGTGCTGGACGCCGTGGTCTGCAGATCGAAGTCGCAGCCAGGGATCTGCTTGAAATGATCGACGCGAAAACCGCGCCGCTCGCGCGGAACTAGGACGTCAGCGCGATGAACTGGCGAATGAGCGGCACGAGAATTTGTGGCGCATCCTCTTGGCAGAAGTGTCCCGCCCGATCCAGTTTCGTCACCGGCCCATCGGGCCACAGCGTTTGAAATAAAGAGATGGCGCGGGGCGGATAGATCGCCCGGTCTCGCATTCCCACCGCGAGCATCGCCGGCTTGGCCCGGACCGCCTCCAGGTTCGACGCGCACTCCTGGAAGAACGCTTGCGCCCGTCCCCGGTAAGCGTCGATCGGGAATTCGATCGCGCCCAGGCACTCCTCATACGACTCGAAAGGCGCGCCGTAGGCTCGGATCCAGGTTTGGTCTACCGCGCCATGTTCTCGAACCCGATGATCTTTAAAACGCTCAGGATCGTCGTGTCCAAACTGCCCAAGACGGCGTTGGTCCGACCCGGGAACGGTCCATCGTCATAGCCATCACCGACCCACTCGAACCACGGCGTCCGCTCCGGCTCGTCCGGAAGCGGTGGAGACGCCATCAGCGGCACCACGGTGTTCAGCAAGCAAAGCCGTTTTACTCGCTCAGGATGCAGCGCCGTGTAGCAGCCGCCGATCGGCCCGCCCCAGTCCTGGATGACGAGCGTGATGTCGCGTAGATCGAGCTCCTCAATCAGCGCCGCCAGGTTCTCGACATGCGTCTTCGCCGTGTACTCCCGATCCTGCGGTGTCTCGCTTTTGCCGAATCCCATGTGGTCCGGCACCACGACGCGGTGGTCCTCCGCCAGCGGGGGAATAAAGTGCCGGTAGAGGTAGCCCCAAGTCGGCTCGCCGTGCAGCAAAACGATCGGCTCCCCGGCCCCTTCGTCCACGTAGTGCATACGGAAGCCCGGCGCCTCGCTGAAGTGGGGTGTGAAGGGGAAGGTACCGTCGAAGGTCTCGTCCGCGGGGATCATCGCTTCCTCCTTCGATCTCGCGCCTAGATACCCGGCTCGCCCGAGGCGGAGGGCGCGGCCAAACGCAGTTGCGCCTCAAGCAACACCTGGGAGCGCTGCAGGGCAGGTTCGAGGCCGCTCAGCTTGACGAAGCCTCGCAGGAACGCGGTGTGGATTGGATTGCGGCCTCTGACTGATGTGAAGCGACAACGGGTCATCGTGCCGCTCTCCGTCTCCTCGATCGTGACCATGTACTGCTGGCGACCACCGAACGGCAGCCGCAACTCGAAGGTGACCCGATCGTAAGGGCGCCAATCGACGATCGTGTGATGCGTGGTGACGCGGCCGTGGGCGCAATGCTGGACCGTCCCCACGCCTCGCTTCTGGTCTTGGCTTCCCGTCTCGGTAATCCCGTCGGACTCCATCCAGATACGGCGAAGATCGGGATCAGTGACGACGGTCCAGGCGTCGGCTGGGCTGCAAGGAGCGCCACATCGCAGTTCTAGCCAAGTGTCTTCGTCGCTGACCAGAATCGGATCATCGTGGCGCCGGGCCAACTACTCGACATCCAGATCCCGCACGACACCCCGCACCATACCGAGATGCTCATATTCCTCCTCGTGGGCGACCGCGCCCGGCAAGACACCCGTCAGCCCCATGGCCTCGATGCCGGCGTCCGTGAAGAACGCGTAGGCCGGGATCTGCTTGGCCTCGATGATCTGGTTCTTCAGCAACCGGTGCACCAGGATCACCTCGGGACCAGTCAGCTCACGACGGCCGCCGATTTGCGACGCTGCATAGACGCCGAAGTGCGCGACGAACTTCAAGCCGAGATCGGGAATCTTGCGGCAGGCCTGGCAGGGGCAACTGGTGTTGCGCTCCATCCGCTCGCGCGCCCGCATGAACGCCGCATAGGTGGCGTCGATCAGGTCGACCAGCGGCTGCCCCGTCCCGATCCGGCCGACCGGCGCATGGCAGAAGACGGCGTCCCCTTCCAGGTTCGCGATCTCGAAGGGGGGCGAGAGTGTGCCCAGCACGCCGTTGAGCAGCTCATCGAGGATGCCCTGGGCGTGCTCTAATTCACTGCCGGCCAAGAACGCCGTGTAGCCGCTGATATCGGCGATGACGAGGCAGCCGTGTTGGGTCTCGGCGTCGGGGCTCATTCGGTGTCTTTCCGGGTGAACGTGCTCTCGGACAGAGATGAGTCAACCGCCCCGGCTGCTCCAAGGCGCGAGTGAGTGGGCCACGAATCGGGGCGGCGCTGCGGTGCGCCTTGAGCGAAACATCCGGAATCCGTTATAGCGGGGGCTCCACGACAACCGGCTCGCCATAGCCACGGAACTCCGTGACGAAGGTTTGCTGCAAGTTCGGACCTTCTACCTCGAAGCGAACGCTATAGATTCTCCCGGTCAGACGACCGACTGTGAACTCCCACGTTCCAGCCGCGCCTTCATGCGCTGCCGCGAACTCGTCGAGTTCGGACGGTCCGTCGCTACTCTCTCCCTGTCCCTGGCGGAGCTGCTGGTTGGCCAAGCGCACTGTCTCGGCCTGCCCGTCGCCATAGTCAGGCTCGATGATGCGATATCGAACCGTGGCCTCCCCATCGATCTGACGACCATCGCCTAGCAGTTCGAGCCCCTCCCAATCACGGAACGCCGTCATCCCATCGAGGGATCCGATCTGCGTTTCTAGCGCGAACGCCGGATCTTCTTCTGACCAGCGACCATTCTGTAGGCGCTGCGCTTCGCCATCGATCAGCACGAACGCCTCATCCTCCCAGTCGTTGCGGAAGTTCTCGCGGTCGGCAAAGGTCAGGACGAAAATCTCTTCGATCAACTCGCCACCGTTAAGGCGACTCTCGATCGTCTGTGTCACCACCACTGGGCCATCGTCGAGCGTGACCCATTGACTGGCGACGCTAGCACTGCCGCTGGCATCTGAGCCAGTACTGCCGGAGCCGGAGCAAACCGTCCCCAACACAGAGACGAGAAGAAAAACCGAAAGAACGGGCCACTTCTGAGGGGGCACAATCTTCAACCAATTCCCAGCGGTCCTGGGCGAAGGCTGACTTTCAGCCGCAGATCTCAGGACAGTTACATGCTGTGCGAACACAGATCGTCGTCTCAGGTACCTGGTGGCTGATGACACAGCCCGCCGCGCAGCTGGGGCTTGGCCAACACGCACCCATACAGGCAATAAACCACGTGGAGGTCGTATTCGTGTGCGCTGGGATCGTCAGCCACTCGACGCAAACGATACATGGGTACAATGTACTTGATGTGTCCGAGTCAGCTGACTGCGAAGAACCGTGCGGGTGTTCCGAAGGATTCTCGAACGCGTGCTGTGCCAGATCAAGCAGCTCGATCGCACCATCTGTGAGGTGCTCTTCGGAGGGAATCTCGACACCAGGAAGCCCTCTCAAGACTGTCACGGACTGTGTCCTCGCATGGACATCGGGGTGAAGTTCGTAGACCGCCGACAACTCGCCTTCGATAAGGACGAAGCAGGCCGAAGGAAGCATCGTTGCAATCTCGCTTATCTGTTCTGGTCCGGGAACTAGCGAGAATGACGCGATCATGAAGGACTCTGTTTTGACGAGCCACTTCTCGATGCGCGGAGTGACGAGTTCGATGGAGGACTCATCCTCACCGGAAGCCGAGTGGAGAGAGCAGAAGCCGTTCGGGAGGATCCGAGGACGAAGCTGCTGATACTCATCAGCTGCCCACACGGCTTGCCGCGTACGTTCAAAATCTTCTGGTAGCACGGCTCCACGCGACGGAATCTTCCTGCTGTTCCTGTTCGCTTCGCCTTCGGATGCTGGTCCGCTCGCCTCTGCATCGGACGATCCGATTCCGGGGAATCCCCGGAAAACAACAGCGGCCCCGAAGAGCCCGGCCGCGCCCTTTCCGAGCCGCCCGAGGGCAGTTCTCCGAGTGACCGGCGTCTTAAGTGCGCTGGGAAGTCTCTCCGGTACTCTCGTCATTCCTACCCGTTCCTTACGATATCAATACTACATAGATAGCGAGTATACGCTAAGTAAGACTAATTAATGTGGTACATTAGTCAAGATCTAATCTTATACCGATCCTGATATAAGTTATGTTCTTCCCAATTCGTCGTGGCGGATCGGCGAGTCGAAGGACGGGCGCAGACACGAAAAAGGGCGACGCCGAGGCGCCGCCTTGATTCGAAACTTGGTGGAGACGCGGGGGAATTGAACCCCCGGTCCAGTCGATCCCCGCCCGGCCCGTCTACGTGCGTAGTCGACGGTTGAGTTCTCGCCTAGTGCCCTGCTCGTCAACAGGCCAGGAACCAGGCCAGCCGGAATTAGTCTTTACGATGCGGTCCCGGCCCCCGCTTCGTGCAAACGGACATTGATTGCGCTTCAACCCCTGCAGTCCGTCAGAGCGGGAGAAGAAACGTCGCTGCTAAATTAAGCGGCGAGGGCGAGTTCTTTTTCGCCTATTAGAATTTTGCCGCGGGATTAACGAGGTCACGACGCCTCGGCACGCAAGACCGAACGAAAAGAACCGCTGTCGAGCCCATTCGTCCCCAAGTACTTGATCAGTTTACCACGCATAGAACATCTGTACTGCGGCGGCACTGCCAAGCCGCACACTGATCGGCAGGGTCCCGCCTTACTGCCGCAGGCCCGCCTGAATCGCCCGATCCGCCTCCCGCTTGGCGATCGATTGGCGCTTCTCGTACTCGCGCTTGCCGCGCCCAATACCGAACGCGAGCTTGGCGAGGCCCCGCGCGTTGATGAAGAGAGCGACCGGCACCAGGGTTTGGCCTTTCTGCTCAAAGGCCTCGATCGCCTGGTGGATCTCGCGCTTGTGCAGCAGCAGTTTGCGATCGCGCGTGGGTTCATGGTTGTAGAAGCTGGCCGACTCGTAGATGGGGATGTTGGCGCCCACCAGCAGCAGTTCATCGCCATCAGGGCGGATGTATGCCTCGGCAATGCTGCCCTTGCCTTGCCGCAGCGACTTGATCTCGGTACCCAGCAGCGCCAGCCCGGCCTCGAAGCGTTGCGAGATCTCGTAGTCGTAGCTGGCGCGGCGGTTGCGGGCCACGGTGAACGATTCCTGGGCTTGGGTCTTGCCTGGCTTCGCGGTCTTGGCGGCTTTGGTTGGCTTCTTTCGGGACATCGATCCAGTCTACTGAGCGGGTTGGCGAGTCACTGTCGTTCAGCACGGCTGACCGAGAAGGCGTGACTCTACACGACATAACAGTGACTCGTGATCAGGCAAGGCCGTCCAGTCAGGAGGGGAGGGCAGGCAAGACCAGATCGATGCCCGTGTTCTGCGAGATCAGCCGTCCCAGCCGCGCATAGGTGTGGGGCTCGGCCCAGGCGTAGTCCTGGTAGTCCCCGTAGGCGGCCTGGCTCACGGCCAAGAAGGCGCGATGCACCTCGTAGTAGCGGAGGAGATCTTCGTCCCAGGAGAGGCCGCCCGGTAGGCCGCATCGAAGCGCCGCATCAAGTAGCCGCGGAACAGATCGATCACCCAGCGGATCGGGCCCAGCAACTCGAGCGGCCCGTGCCGCGCGATCAGACAGAGGATCGCGAGATCGTACTCCGCAGGCGCCACGCTCACGTTCGACCAGTCGATTAGCGCCGAGACACGGCCCTGGTCCACCAGGATGTTGAGTGGATGGAAGTCACCGTGACAGATCACGGAACGCTGCAGGACGTCCTCGCCTGGACGCTGTGTCTCCAGCCACTCGCTGACGCGCAGCAAGCCAGCAGCGTCCGCCCCTCGCAACCGCTCCCGCGTGGCGTCCAAGCGCCTGTCCGGCCCGAGGGCGTGCGGATCGAGACCGGCTGACTTGAACTCGCGGCGCAGTGGCTCCGGATCGAGCTGGTGCAGATCGGCAAGAAGATTGGCCATGACCGCCATCATGCGGAAGAAGAAGGGGGAGGGACGCAGACCGCGGCTGAGGAGCGTGCCGCCCGGCGCGAACTCCATCACCATGAAGGGCCGCGTGGGGTCGCCGCCAGCCGCGAAGAGATCGTCCCCTTGCATCAGCACACCGGCAGAGGGGATGCCTTGCGCCGCGACCACCCGCTGCGCCGCTGCCTCGGCCTTGGCACGACGGGCGGGTGTGCCGGCCTGGTAGAGCCGCAACACCCCGCGCGCCGGCCAATCGTGGGGCGCGCTCGCGAACGACACGAGAAAAGTATCGGTGTCGAAGCCGCCCTCCAGCCGCTGCAGGGGGCCATCGAGGACGACCGGCGGAGCGGATGTCTGCCCCCCGATCGCGGCGATGAGCGCGGCGCCGATGTCTACAGGATTGATGGACATGAGACGCAGCCTAGCGCGATGGCGAGCCGGTTGGACCGCCGGAGACCGCCAGGCTACTCCGCCAGGTCTTGGGCGCTGCCGCGCAGGAATTCGATGGCCGCGAAGAGCTGCACATCGCGGCGGGCATTGAAGTCGTCATCGGTCGGCGTCACGACGATGTCTGGGGTGACGCCGATCTCCTCAATGCGGTTGCCGTTGGGGGTCAACCAGCGAGCGATGCTGACATAGAGCACGCTGCCATCGGAGAGCATCCGAGGCAGATTCACCGTGCCCTTGCCCAAGGTCTGCTCGCCGATGATCACGGCGCGGCCATGGTCGCGCAACGCCGCCGCCATCACCTCTGAGCCAGAGGCCGATCCGCCATCGGTGAGAATCACGATCTCGACATCCAGCGCCGAACCGCCGCGCGGCGCCTCGAAGCTCCGCGTCGAGCCATCCCGGTCCACCTGCGTCAGGACCACGCCGCCGTCGATGAACTCGCCGGTCGTCTCGACCGTGGCCGTGAGCAAGCCGCCCGGATTTCCGCGCAGATCGATGATCACTTGGCTGAGGCCGGCGTTGCGCATGGCATCGAGGAAGGGGATCAGTTCGTCGCGTGTATTCGCGGTGTATTGCGTGATCAGGATATAGGCGAGGTCTGTCACCGCGTTGCCCAGCCGGTCGCTGATCTGTAGCGACTGCACACTGGGCACGATGATGTTGTCGCGGATAACGGTGATCTCTTCCATCTCCCCGTCGCGATGCCGCACTCCCAGGACCACCGGCGTGCCACGCTCCCCCCGAATCACGGAGACTGCGAGCTGCAGGCTCCAGCCTTCGGTGGATTCGCCGTCCACGCTGAGGATGGCGTCGCCGGCGCGAATTCCCACCGCCTCGGCCGGGGAGCCGCGGAACGTCGACGTGATCACGATCTCGGCGTCTTGCAGGTTGACCGTCGCGCCGATGCCTTCGAAGGCGCCCAGGATCGACTCACTTGTTAGCGCGAAGGTCTCGGCGTCGATGAAGGCGGAATGCGGATCGTCCAGCGAGGCGACGATGCCGTTGATCGCGGCGGTGCGGAAGTCGTCCAGATCAACGGCATCCGGCTCCACGAAGTCTCGATCGAGGATGGCGTAGACCTCATCCAGGATCGAGAAGGGCGGCTCGTCACCGGATGGCCCGTCGGCCGTCGTTTGGATCAAGGCCGGGTCAGAGCTACCGGGCAGCGCGCGGACGGACGCGGCCACCTCGTCGTCGCGCACGATGCCCGTGACGCCAATGCCCAGGGCGAAGGCCGCAGCGGCCATCACCAGCACGAGGCTGAGCGGAAGTAGGAGGCTGGGCCTAGTGCGCATATCTCCCTCTGCGACGGAACTTCCAGTCGGGACAGATACCTGTCTCCACGACACGCTCAGCTAAGGATACGACGCGAGTGGGGAATTGGCCTCCCCACTGGGGAGGGCGGGATTGGCTGCCTCCCCGGAGGGGGAGCGGGGGTCTGTGCGTCTAGACATCGTGGCCTGGAGCGGAACCGCTGGGCGGTTCAGCGCAGTGTCCACTCGATCAGCCAAACGCCGCTTGCCTGCTCCGAGATATTCCGCATCGTGAACGTGTACTCACCGCGGGAGAAGCCGCCTTTGAAGCTAATCCGGCCTTCGGGATTGGTAGAGACCTCGCTGCGGAAGGCCGGACCGGTGACGATCGCCTCAACTTCCGGCTCCGCGCCGCTGAAGTGGACGAACTCCCAGCGCACGTCGGAATTCCGGCCCGAGTCGACCTGCACGCTCGTCGACTGTTCCTCGCCGGGTCCCAAGCGGAACTCGCGCGCCACGGTCTCACCCACTGAGCCAAAGGTCAGATTGGCGAAGATGATGAGCAGGAAAAACCCCAGCACCAGCGTCGCCGGCCAACGGTAGCGTCCGCGGATCGACGTGTACCGCGTCCAGATCCGGCGCCTGGTCCGCTGAAGCGCCTGGCGCAGACGGTTCATGAACCACCCAGATCGTCATGTTGCCCTGGAGGAAAAAGAAACGGCGGACTCATGGCGACGAGCGTACGCGACACCCCTCCGGCCCGCTATCATCGCCGACAGTCAGTAGCCGACCGCAAGCAATCGTCGCCGGAGCCGCCAGGAGCTCGCTCCGCTAGGAAGAATGGGATTATGCCTGCAGCAGTCGCCGGATACAGCCATGTCGCAATCTGCGTCTCGGACGTGGAGCAGTCACGCACCTTCTACTCGAAACAGCTCGGACTGCCCGAGGCCGAGCGACCCGACTTCGGATTCCCCGGCATCTGGTACGACATCGGAGTACTGCAGCTGCATCTCATGGAGCGTGAAGTACCCGACTCGAGTGGCAAAGGCATTGGGCCGCACATTGCGCTGCACGTACCGACGGACGGTTTCTTGGACTTCGTGGAACAACTCCGCGGCGATGACGTCCCGATCATGGTGGAGCCCAACCAACGCGAGTTCGACGGCGTCTGGGCCGCCTTCTGCAAGGACCCCGACGGCAACATCATCGAACTGACGGACATGGGGCCAAAGACCTAGCTAGCTAGCCGCCCGATCCAACGAGGCACGAAGGAGAAGCGGCCTTCCGGCCGCTTCTCCTTTCATCTCCGCTGCTACTCAGGCCCGCCCCTGGCCGACCGGGGCCGTGGCCCCTACGTGACCCAGGGAGATGCCGCTGCTGCCGTGCCCACGAGAATCATTGCCAACAGGGCTCCGCTCATCACCGCAGCTAAGATTCGTGTTCTCACCACTACTCACACTCCCTTCGACTGGTCTTCTTGTCTATTCAACCCAGGGATTGGCCGCCGCCTCCGAATCCAGCGAAATCAAACGGAGCAGTCCCGCTCCTTGGCGCGATCCGGATGCGCCCCTTCATCACTCCGTCTCGGATGACCGCGCTCGCGGTCAGTCGACCCAGGGATATCCGGCTGCTGCCGTGCTGACCACGATCATGGCCAGCAAGCCACCGGTCATCAGGCCACTAAGATTCGCTTCTTTAGAATCTTCTCCTAATGGTAGTCTATATATTACTTGATCTTGCTTATCCTAAACGATAGTAGGTGCACTGACAAATTCCGTCAAGCGCCGATCGGCGGCAGCCCCTGGGGATCCGGCCCACGGAGCACCGAGCTTACGGGCGACCGTCTTGACAGCAGCGCGCTGGATAGCGAATGCTCTGGATAGAGTCGTGATCTGGGAGCCGCCATGAGCAACGCAGGTACCGGCACGACCATCGACGATGCCCTCACTCTGCTGCGTCGCTATGGCCCTGAGTTCGGGGAAATGCGTCTCGCCAACCACGGCCCCATGGCCGCCGAGGCGCTGCTCACTCTGAACCGCGCGCCCGAGATGATTCCCTGGGCTGAGTCCTACGCGCCACGCCTTGAGGATCGACCGCGAAGCAGCAACCCCATCGACGCTGACGCCTGGCGAGACGCACTCGGCCAGTCGCATCGCGTCGCGGACTGGACGGCGTTCTTCGAAGCAGAGCTCGCTCGGGGGTCCTATCAAACCGTTGTCGAGTCCTGGATTCCGAGACTCTTGCCGGGACTCGCTGCGGCGGCGGCACATGGGGTGATCCGGGTCGCTCACGCCGTGCGGTCCTTAGATGCAGGGGTGTCGGCTCCTCGCACCCAGGAGCTGGCGGACGGGTTTGGCTATTGGGCCGCGTCGTACTTCGAGCTGCCGGGAACGCCGAGCGACCGAGTGCGTGCGCCATCCGCCGCGCTCGCCGAAATCCCGCGCGTCGAACTCTCGAACCGCGACGGCTCGATCACGGCCCGGCTGAAGGAGTTGGGCAGCCACCCCCGATTCCAATCCGGTCTGGAGGCCGCCGGCCCCGGAGACGACGCCTCCGCCTTCCTCTCCGACCTCACCGCGACGATGGCCCGCGTCTACCTCGCCAACTCCGCCCACGGCACCACCTACGACATCGCTTTCATCCATGCCGTCACCGGGCCCAGCGCCGTGCGCCTGCTCGCCCCTCATCTCGACGCTGCCACCACACAAGTCGCCCTGCGCTACGCCTGGCAAGTGGCGGCCGGGATCTATGCCGCCTATAGCGACACGCCCTACGGCGCCGATTCATCCAGTCCCACTGCACCCGGCCGCGAGATTGACGACATCATCGACCGCGCCGTCGCGACCGGGGACGAACATGCGATCAAGTTCACCGAGGCCTGTCTGCGCGAGCACTCCATCGCTCCGGACCCGGCGCTGCTTGCCGCCGCCGACCTTGTCGCCGAGCGGCTCGCGCCCAAGTGAGGCGGCCGGGCCCAGGCACCTGCCTGCCGCGCCCTGCTGCGATACCCCCGCGACGAAACGGACCAGCTCCATAGTCGGCAGGCCCGATACAGTGCCCCGATGCCGGACCCCGCTTCCTCCCCCGCCCGAACCGCCCTGATCGTGCCCGGTCAGGGCTCGCAACGGGTGGGAGGGATCGCCGACCTGCCCGAGGGGGACCGCAGCTGGTTCGACCAAGCCTCGACCATCGTCGGCGCCGACCTCTGGCAGCTCGGTCTCAGCGCCTCGATCGAGGAACTGGGCCGACCCTCCGTTCTGCAGCCGTTCCTCGTGGCTTGGGGCATGGCCGACTTTGAACGGGCACGACGCTCTGAGCATGACCAGACCCCCGACGTCGACCAGATCGATTTCGTCCTCGGGCACTCATCGGGCCAGAACACGGCGATGGTCCTCAGCGGCGCGCTCTCCTTCGACGACGGCATCCGCTTCGCCTATGAGCGGGGCAAGCACTTGGATCTCGGTTGCGATGCCGCGCCCGGGGCCCTGCTCGCCCTGGCCGGCGTGGAGGCGGCCGTCGCGCATGAGATGGCTGCGGCGACGGGCCTCCAGATCGCCAACTACAATGCGTCCGATCAATTCGTGCTCGGCGGCGACCGCGAAGCGGTCGCTGCCGGAGTCGCCTGGGGTGAAGCGCGCGACGTCGCGACCGTTGTCCTCCGCGTCAACGGCGCCTTCCATACGGCGCTCTTCCGGCCCGCGGACAGACTCAGCGAATCCCTCATCGCCGTTCTCCCCGTCGCCGACAGATTCACTGCCATGATCGGGAACGCCCACGGCCAACACATCGCCACCGCCGCCGACCTGCGAGCAGAGCTCTCGATGCAGTACACCCGGCCGATCCGCTGGGCCGACGCGCTGCAGACCGCGTACGACGCCGGGGTCCGCACCTTCGTCGTCACCGGCCCCGGCAACGCCATGGCGGGGCTGGTTCGGCGCTTTGGGAAGACCCAGCCCGAAAGACTGCGCTTCGTCCGCCTCAACGCCCCGCACAGGGGTTAGGACGCCGCACGACGCATCGCACGGGCGGCTCGCCCCAACGGCTGCATGCAGTAACGTCAGCCCCCACAACGCGCATCAAATCGACGGTGAAGACTAGCGAAAGAGGTGACGGGATGGATGCCGATAAGGCCCTGACGACAACGCGATCGGTCCGCAAGCGGCTCGACTTCGACAAGCCCATCGATCCCGCCGTGATCGAGGAGTGCATCGAGATCGCGCTGCAGTCGCCCACGGGCTCTAACAGCCAGGGCTGGCATTTCATGGTCGTCACGGATCCCGACAAGATCGCCAAGATCTCGGACTACTACCGCACCGTCTTCGACATCTACACCAACCGCCCGCCCGAGGAGCAGCCGCAGTACGAAGACGGCGACCCCCGTATCGCCCAGGGCGAGCGGGTCCTGGATTCGGCCACCTATCTCGCCCAGAACATGCACCGCTGCCCGGCCATGCTCATCGCCTGCTTGGAGGGCCGTCCCGACAATCCCGCGCCCATCGCCCAGGCCGGCTTCTACGGCTCGATCATCCCCGCCGCCTGGTCGTTCATGATCGCGGCGCGCGTGCGGGGCGTCGGCATGGCCTGGACCTCCTTGCACCTCGTCCACGAGCAGGAGGTCGCCGAGCTGCTCGGCATTCCCGCCGAGATCAGCCAGTCCGTCCTCTTGCCCATGGCCTACTTCACCGGAGACGACTTCAAGCCGGCCCAGCGTCTGCCCCTGGAACAGGTCACCCACTGGAACACCTGGGGGCAGAGCACGCCCTAGCCATAGGCTGTTTCTGTTCATTGATGGCGCGAATCGCATCACCAGAAACGTGAAGCCCCCAGCCATCCCGGCTAGGGGCTCCCGCCAGTTGGCCGGCCATTCTGGCACGCGAGAGAATCCCGACCTGCTTACCCCATCGGGAGCTGCTCGCGGACGAGTGGATCGTCGGCCCAGGTCAATGAAGCGCTCACCTTGCGGAGGCGTTCCTGATCAGGGAGCGGAAACAGCCGCCTCAACAACCGCTTCCGCGTTGTTGGAAACATCGACACCAAAGCCGAAGATCGCAAGGGCGAGCGGCGCGAGCACCGCGCCCGCGCCCAGTGCGTAGGCCAGCATCGTCAGGCCATCTTCGTCCTGGGACACAACCACAGTTCGGGTATACAAAGACCAGCAGAAGTTCCGCATCGTGGGCTCCTATCAGGTCATACGACGAGACTGATCACAGTTTTGTTACGCCAAGGCTGAGATTTGTGACGACCCGTGATCCAGATCCCGGCCCAACCCGACCTCAGTCCGCGCTCGAGACCTCGATCGACGCCACCGCCGCGTCTTCCGACCGCACATGCACCACTGCGGTCCGAAGATCGTCCGGACCAGCACTGCGGTCCGCAACCGAGTACCAGTAGCAGCGGGCATCGCCGCCCGCATCGGTCCGCAGCAACACGAGGTGCTCCTCGCCATCACCCAGCGTGCCCACCCCATCGACGATGGTGAACACCAGCGTCCCGCCGACGACCGGCGTCCCAGCCCCGTCGAGCGCCCGCGCCGTCACCATGCGCATCCCCAAATCACCCGGCGCGCCGGGCTGGTGGAAGACGTGCACGAATCCTTCCACGCTCACCCGCTCACCTCATCCGAACCGGGAGCCCCGCCTGGCTCTGCGCCTTCAAGTACGACCCCCAAGGCCAGCGCTTGCCGCTTCGCCGCCTCGTAGCCGTCCTCGAACCCTGCCTCGAATCCGTCCTGGAATCCCCGCCTGAACCCCACCTGAAGGCCCTGGTCCCGCTCCACCGCCGCCAGCACCAGCGCCGAGGCTCCCGCGGCCCGCGTCGCCAGCCCTTCCGCCTCACGAATCAGCGCCTCCGCCTCCACCACGGCCCGGGCCAGACCAGCCGCCTGCCCGCGTGCGAACGCCGCCGACTCCCGCCTCAGCGCCTCCGCCTCATCCCGCGCCTGCGAGGCACCGGCCGCGAATCCCTGGTCGAACAGCGCCGTGACCTCGGCCTCCGTCGGGTCCCCGTCGAAGACATCGGTCAACCCGCCCACCAGCATGACCAAGACCGCGCCAATCACCAGGCCCAGCAACGGCCCCAGCCAGCGCGGGAGCACCCGGTCGGGCTGCGCTGGACGCAACTCCTCCAGCCCGCCGCGGCTGACAACCCCGCCGCCCGCCTCCTCCTCCGTTCCCGACGAACGGTCCCAGTTCGACATGACGTGCGCCTCCAGGCAAGCAAAGCCTCGTCCCGCGATCCTAGCCGCCGGGCTGCCTCGGCACAGACCCCTTGACCCAAACAGCAGGGGAGTGGCCCTCCCCTGCCCTGATCAGTAGTGCGATCATCAAACGCAGGCAGCGGGCGTCTCGCGAGAGAGGCGTCGTGGCAGCCCCGCGCGGGGTCACGCCCCCCAACCCCAGCGCCCCCTCTCGCGGATTGCCGGCGTCGACCAGGCACGATGTCTCGACTCAACAACACCACCCGCGACCAGACTCCCAGCGCGCAGCTCCAACCACGGCGTCAGCCTGACCAAGCGCCCAACGCAAAACCGGCTCAGCCGGCCGGGCTACCAGATAGAAACCGGCCTCGTCCTATCTGGTGGCGGATTGAGGGTCGTATCGGGAGAGAAACTACATAATGGTTATAGGGCGATCATCAGTCGGTGTGGACCCCAAGCCTGAAATCACGTCCCCCCGCTTCGTCTCTCAGCTCTCCAACGGAACGGGCCAGCGCACGAGTGAACGGGTCCACGGAGAGCCCGGCCCGACTGTCGTCGCGGCGGGCGAGTGCCAGTCCGCATGGGGTCGTGACCCGCGCGACTATCCTTTGATGGACGCGAACCAGATCGAGGAAGCGTACCCGTCATCGCAAACGACTACACCGAAGCTGACGCGGCGGAACAGACCGCGTTCGTGGCATGGCGCCTGGCTGACGACGTGCTACGAAGACACCGCGATCAGTTCATCGCGCAAACTGCGGATGCTGCGAAGCCGCTCGGGTTTAACCTCACGCCGGAGTACCTCGAGGAAGAGAGCCGACTGGAGCGGGAAGAGATATGGCTATATAGCGACTATCGGAATCTGAGGGACGCCAACCCGCGCCATCCTCGTTAGGCACCGTCTTCGGGTCCGGGATGCGCACGACGGGAGCGTCACTAGGTGAGAGCAGTCTTTCGCTGACGGAGATCTGTGGTGCCGGTGTCGGTCCTGCACGAGCGGCGGAGAAGCTGCAGGCGGGCGCTACGGACGCGGAGCTAGACGCCCGCCATACGCTTTGGGCGACCACCACAACTCCCCGCGCGAGCAACGGTCGTCGCAGTCGGGCTGCCAGATCCCCGAACTACCCGAACGATGAACAATCCTCTACTCTCTAGAACATGAGTTCTGATCCCGACCCACAACCCACTCCCCTCCCTCGCACCAAAGAGGAGCACCTGGCCCGTCTCAGCGCCCTCCACGATGTGATCCGACGCGGCTTCGGCGTCCTCGGCTGGGCCGAGGGCTACCGCGGCTCGGGCGACAAAGAGCAGTTCGAGATCCGCATCACCGTGTCCGCCCAGGCCTACCGCGCCTCGCAGCAGATGCTCTTCCCTGACGGACCAACCCACCACGTCCAATCCGGCGCCCGCTCCGATCGACCCCATAAGCGCGACCGTCGCTGACCTCCTCCTCCACAGCCCTGCCCAGCAGTCGACGCCGCCAACCGCGCCATGCCGGGGATGCCCATAGGCGGACTCCGAAGACGCCACCAGCCCCTCACTCGCAAATTCCTCCCACCCACGAGACACCATTCACACACGCCGCCCGAAGCCGGGCGACCGTAGGCGGCTCAACATCTAATCTCCCCCTAATGTCTCCTCACACCGCCCCCCTCCCCAGCTTCCACGAGATCCAGGCCAACGGGCTCAATTTCCACTACGCCCACTGGAAGAATCCCACCCCAGCCGCAACCAGCGGCCAATCCGATACCGCCGCAACCAGCGGCCAATCGAATACAGCGCATCCCGTCCTTCTCTCACACGCCACCGGCTTCTGCGCCATGGTCTGGCGCACCTTGGCTGAACAACTGCTCGAGCACGGAGACGGCCTCGGCGACCTCTACGCCTTCGACCGCCGCGGCCACGGCCGCAGCAGCAAGCCCGAGCCCTTCGCCCCCTCCGGCGACCACCCGGCTGACGCCAGCCGCTCCGGCTACTCCTTCGACATCTTCGCCGATGACCTCATCACCCAGCTCGACGCGCTCGGCCTCAAGGACGTCTACGCCATCGGTCACAGCGGCGGCGCCAGCGAACTGCTCATCGTCGCCGCCCAGCGCCCCGACTTGATCAGCCGCGTTATCGCCGTCGAGCCGATCATCGCGCCGCCCACTGAGAACAACGCCAACAGCCCCAATGCCATGTCCGAGGGCGCCGCCAAACGTCGCGCCGAGTTCGATAGCGCCCAGGCCGTCATCGACCGCTTCGGCTCCCGCCCGCCCTTCGACAGTTGGGACCCCGCCATCCTGCGCGACTACGTCGACTATGGCTTCGAGGCACTGCCCGACGGTCGGGTGCGGCTACTCTGCCCGCCCAAGATCGAGTCGGCCATGTTCGCCTCCGGCGGCGAGCATGACATCCTCGCCGTCCTGCCAGACGCCACCTGCCCCGTCCTCATTATCAGCGGTGAACGGTCCGGCCCCCAGTTCGCGATGATGGCCCAGTGGGCGAACGAACGCCTGCCCAACTCAGAGACTGAAACCTTCGCCGGGACCACGCACTTCGTGCCGATGGAGGCCTGCGCCCAGCTCGTCGACCGGATCAGGACTTTCTCCAAAAAAAGCTAGGCAGGAGAGGGAGTCGTGCCGCCCGACCCGACCACCTCGGATAGCACAACTCCGGACAGCACCACTCCGGACGACACAGCACCGGCCATCTGGGCGGAGCAAGCCAACGGTATTCAGCTCAATGTGCTGCGCTGGGGCCCCAAACCCGCCCCCGGCGACCGAGACCCCAAGCCCGCCACCGGCGGCCGAGACCCCGAGCCCAACCAGGGCGACCAAGAACTTAAGCCCGCCACCATCCTCGTCTGCGGCACCGGCTTCCCTGGCCTGACCTGGCACGCCGTCGCCCAGATGCTGGCCGACGACTACACGGTCTATAGCTTTGATCGACGCGGCCACGGCAACAGCGAGAAGCCGCCTCCCGTTGGCCCGGACTCCGCCCAACCACCCGGTTGGGGCTACGACTTCAGCGATTTCGCCGACGACCTTCTCGGCCTGATCGACGCGCTCAAGCTGACGGATCGCCATAGCGAGCTCTACGGCATTGGCCACAGCGCTGGCGGCACTGATCTGCTTCTGGCCGCCGGACGGCGTCCCGGCCTCTTCGCCCGCGTCCTCGTGCACGAACCCACCATCGCGCATTCCAAGGTTGAAGCGCCGGGCCCGCCACCACCCGCCCTGCGTGACGGAGCTTCAGGCAGGCGCCGCCGCATCGAATTCGAGAGCGCCGCCGCCCTCTTCACCCGCTACGGGTCGAGGCCGCCCTTCAACGTCTGGCGGGCTGGCATCCTTTGGGACTACGTCGAAGGCGGCTTCGAGACCCGCCCCGATGGCAGTGTCCGTCTGCTCTGCCTGCCTGATGTCGAGGCGGAGATGCTGGTCGCCATCGGCTCCGCCATCAGCCAGAACCACGTGGCCGAGGGCCTCGACGACCCCTTTCCGATCATCGAGAACATCACCTGTCCCGTCATGCTCACGACGGGCGCCCTCTCCCAACCCCAATATCGGCGCATGGCCGCGGGCGCCGTCCAGGCCATCCCCCACGCCCAACTCCAGGAGATCCCTGGCTGCACGCACTTCCTCCCTATGCAGCTCCCGGAAGAGCTCATCGCCCGCGTGCGCGCCTTCGCGAACGCCTAGCCGCTGCTCCTGGACCCAGGGAACCCCCAGCCAACATGCCCTCAGGAACAAATTCACAACTTCGCACTATCAAACCGGGTAGGGGACGACCCTGCCCTGCCGCCAGCCAAGTCGACCGAGCTATCGGCGTCGCTTCTCCACCAATGGCGTCACGTCGAAGCGCGTGTTGCCCATCGAGTCGGGACGGACGTTGGCCAGATCGCCCGTCGCCGCCAAGTGCCCCACGATGGCGTGCAGATCCATCAGCGCCACTCGGGCCTCCGCATGCTCCAGGAAGGCCGATAGCGAGAGGTTGTGCGACCGACCCAACCGCTGAGCCTCGCGCAGCAATGCCCGCCGCACGTCTTCCAGATCCTGCTCGGAAGCCCCCACTTCCCGCTGGCTGGGCGGGGCGCCAACGTGGTCGCGGGTGGCCCGTCGGAAACGGTCGAACAACCCCATGCCTGTGCTCCTCTCCAACCTCAGCCCCGCGCTTCGGTCTCCGTCTCGGATGCAATCTGGCGGCTTCGATCGCGGCGGTCCACGATGCGCTCCAACAACGTCAGCAGACCGGGGTCTGCCGTCCCCTGACGCAGCGCGGCGAGATGCTCCGCCACGGCACCCGCCTGCTCCCAGGCGGAGATGAGGAACTCCGCGCCCGCCTCGCGGTCAGCGCCGATCTCCACTTCGTCGGCGGGGTCCAAGGGCAGCTCCCCCAGCGCCAGATGCGCGGCGCGCAACCCCGCGTTGGCCTCCGGGTCGCCGCCGAACTCCTCCAAGACCGACTCGAATTCATGCATCGCCTGAGCCGCGTCACCCAAGGCCAGCCGTACCCGCCCGTGCGTGACGCGGCTCTCCACGTCGTAGGGGCGGGCCTTGGCGGCGTCGTAGGCGGGAGCCAGCGCCTCATGCGGGCGGCCCAGCAGAAACAAGGACTGCGCCAACCGCAGGTGCAGATGGGCCCCGTCGTCGTATCCCGCCTCGCGAGCCTCCAGCAAGGCCAGGCGCGCCGCCTCCGCCGACTGACGAACTTGGGCAGGCGGCGCGGCTTCGGCCTGCGCTCGCTCCCCCGCCTCAATCAGCCGCTCGGCCTCCAGCAGGAGACGGGAGCTGGCGCGGGATCGTCGCAGCCGGTCTCTCAATCCCATCGCGAATCTCCCAGTCGTCTCGTAGGAACATCAGGCACGAACACCTGTTCGGAGTCTGCTAGGTTCAAGGCGTCATGAGCGCCTCGCCCACCCGCCACATTATCCACGCAGACATGGACGCGTTCTACGCCTCGGTCGAGCAGTACGATCGGCCAGAGCTGCGCGGTCAGCCAGTGCTCGTGGGTGGTTCTCCCAAGGCACGCGGCGTCGTCGCCGCCGCCTCATACGAATCGCGCGTCTTCGGCTGCCGTTCGGCGATGCCGATGAAAACGGCGGTACGGCTGTGTCCCCATGCCGCGATCGTCTCGCCCCGCTTCGATCGCTATCGCGAGGTCAGCGGACAGGTGATGGATATCTTCCGCTCCGTCACCCCGCTCGTCGAGCCGCTCTCACTCGACGAAGCCTTTCTGGATGTCACGCAGCGGGTGCAATCCGGCTCTTCACCGCAGAACGTGGGGCAGTGGATCAAGAATCAAGTGCGCGAGAAGACCGGGCTCACGATCTCCTGCGGGGTCGCCGCGACCAAATCGGTCGCCAAGATCGCCTCAGATATGGATAAGCCCGACGGACTCACCGTCGTCGCGCCGGGCACGGAGCGCGCCTTCCTGGCGCCGCTCTCCGTGCGCGACCTTTGGGGCGTCGGTCCGAAGACGGCCGAGCGGCTGACCAAGGCCGGCGTGACGACGATTGGCGAACTCGCCGAACGGCCCCTGCCCTGGCTGATCGAACGCTTCGGCGTGCGCGGCGAATGGTTCCACCGCCTCGCTGTCGGTGACGACGACCGGGCCATCGAAACGTCCCGCGAAACGAAATCGATCTCGTCCGAAACGACTTTCGCAGAGGACGTGGGTGACCTCGACGCCTTGGCTGAGCCGGCCAAGGAGCAGGCCCGCAGCGTCGCCCGTCGCTTGCAACGGGCGGAGCTGCGGGCCCGGACGGTACAGATCAAGCTGCGGCTCTCCGACTTCACGACCTTCACGCGCCAACGCACCTTGCCCACCCCCACCAATGAAGCGGCGATCATCGAAAACGTGGCGCTCGCGTTGCTCGGCGAACAGGTGGGCAACGGGCGTCGCTTCCGACTGATCGGCGTTGGCGCGTCGAATCTCCTCCACCAGGAAGCCTTCGGCCAACTCTCCCTCTTCGACGGACCTGCGCCGGACGAACCCACCACGCACGGCCCACCGACCGACTCCACAGACCCCGGCCCCAACCAGGCCCTAGAACCAACGTCAAGCGGCCAACCCACGGCGAGCGACCAAGGCACGACAGCCCCCTCTCAACGTCCCGCGTCGTCCACGGCGCCGCCTTCCCCCAAGCGACGGTCCAGGCCAACGGCTCCGGTTGCGAAGAAAACGGTTCGTCAGACGGCACGATCCAAGGATCTCGCGAACACCGTCTCCGCAATGCGCGAGAAGTTCGGCGACGATGCCGTGCACTGGAGGCAGGGCAAGGGTCCACCCACCTGACTCAGGCGGGATGGCCGGATCGGGCAGACTCAGGCTTCAAGCCGGTGCTATCGCTGCAGGCCCAAGAAGAGCACGTTGCCGAGCATCAAAGGGAAATCGGTACCAAACCTGATCCCCCCCGCCGTCACGACAAAGGAGATCCAGGCATCGCCGTTCCACTTCCAGAGGATCTGCCCGGGCATGACGACGTCTGAGGCCATGGCGTTCCGCCCCAACCAGGCACTGAAGCCAATGGCCAGGGAAGGCAAGGGTCCGACGTTGTCGGGCTGCTCTTCCACGACGCTGTAAGAATCGGTAATCGTGAGGCTGGGGCTCAGCGTTGCCGTCGCCTGGACCGTGCCCACGTCACCGGCAAAGACCGTGACGCTCGCCAACCCTTGGCCGTCGCTGAAGATGGGGATCACGTTGGAGGGCGAACCGGGTCCGGCGAAACTGAAGCTCACCTGTTGGCTGGCCAACGGCGTCTGCTCCGCGAAGACCCAGGCGTCCAGCCTCACCGTGCCGGTGACGATCGTCTCCCGTGGCGCGATGGCGAGGATGAGAGCAGAGCTTTCGTCGATGACGACCGGGTGGAGACGGAGCGGATCCGCGGAATCGAACTCCAGGGCCCCGTTCAGCAACACCAGTGGCGCCGAGGCGGCTGAACCGTCCGCGAGCACCACAAAACCCGAACCAGCGAAGTCCGCTGCTTCGAAGGTCAGGACGATGCTTCCGTCTGTTCCCGCCTGCGCGCACGTGGCACCCGTCGTATCGACGACGCCATTGGCGTTGATCAACGATGGCAGGGCGCAAATGGAGGTATCGCCCGCCGGGACCTCCCCGTGGATCTGGAGCGCCGACGCCGCATCATCCATGCGGAGCGTGAACGCAGCCGCATGGGCGTCGTCAGTGCTGGAGACGGCGAGCAGGCCCACTGCCAACGAGGACACGGCAATCATGAGCCAGAGGCGCATCCGTAGAATCCCTTCTTACCAAACCGCCATGCCGATCACAGACCGCCGCTCGATGCCGGTCAAGTGAAAACGGCTCGCACTCTGTATTATGTCGCCAATCGAGTGCGGGCCGCGTGGCATTCGGCCACCGCCCAGATGAGGAGACTACCCCATGCATATCACCCGGTTCTACACGACCAGCGATGGCGGATCCACTTTCGACGAACTCCAAGTTCCCCTCTCGCAAGAGCTCACCGATCGTGACGGGAACGCCCTGCGCTTCTCGGATCCCTTCGCCTCACCAGCCGTGCGCGTCTATGAGGCGCCCAGCGGTACCTTCCAGGCCTGGCACAATGCGCCGACCCGCCAGATCTGCATCATGTTGGAAGGCGTCTGGGAGATCGGGACGACGGACGGGCAGAAGCGGCACTGGGGCGCCGGCGAGGTCTTCATGCCAGACACGGTGGAGGGCAAAGGACACACGAGTGAAGTGCTGGAAGGCCCCGTCCGTATGGTCTTCATTCCCGTGCCCGAGGAAGTCGATATCTCTGGTTGGCAGATCTAACTGGATCGTGGAACGCTGGCTCGCTGCTAGGTCGGGGCGCTGATACGCTTCCGGAAAAACCGACCGTCCCGTCGGTTTTGGCAAGCCGATCGGAGCCAGCGATGCGCGTTACCCGGATGTATACGGGCGAGGACGAGATCTCGCACTTCCAAGATCTGGAGATCCCGCAACGCACGACAAAGATGGGGCAGATTTCGTCTTGGTTCGACGCGTCGAACGTGCTCTTCCGTGAGGTGGAGCCAGGACTATTCCTCGACTGGCACCTCGCCGACAGCCGCGTCTTGATCGTGATCCTGACGGGGCGGATTGAGGTGACGCTGGGCGAGGAGACCCGACAATTCGGGCCCGGGGAGATGGTGCTGGCCGAAGACCGCGACGGGCAGGGCCATCAGACGCGCGACATTGAGGGGCCAAGACAGAGCATCATGATCCGCGTGCCCGATAGTTTCGAGATCGCGGAGTGGACCGTCGTCGACTAGTGCTCATGGCCGCGAGTTGCGACTCCCCGTGAGGGCGTCTACCCCTTCGCCAGTGCCTTCTTCATCCGTTTCTGATACCGCTTCGTGACGAGGGCTGAGCGCTTCTTGCCGCGACCGCGTGTTTCGGTGAAGGAATCGTCGTCGAGCGCGGCGAGCGAGGGCACCACCTCGCGCAGCGCGTCGAAATACTGGGCGAGCCGGGCGCCTTCGCCTGACTGACTCTCAGGATTCTTGGCCAACCAGGCCTGGGCGTGCTCCTCCGTACAGAAGAGGTTATTCCGGCCTCAGGTGCCGCCGCCCCAGAGATACAAAGACTCCGGATTAGCGGCAGCGATCTGGCCAGCGACGAAGGAGATGCGGAGTGCCTCGGCACACTCGGCACAGCTATCGTCGATGGTGAGATTGGTCTCCGGATAGTTGCTGTTGACCAACAGCAGGAAGTCGATCGCTCAAGGCACGTTGAAGGCCGGCTCGCCTTCAACCCGGACGGTGTGCGCCTGGAGCCCGACGCCCTCATGGAACGGTCCGAGATCCGCCGTGACTCGTCCGCGCTGAAGGAACCCCACGGCGCGTAGCAGGCGTGCCGCGGCCTTGCCGCCGGCCGAATCCAATCCCACGGCATCGGCTGCGTCGCTAAACGACGACCCCGCCGCCATCCGCCGGGCGATCAGCTTTTCTTCTTGGGTCAACGTGACGGTGACCGCGTTGACCCCGTAGCGCTGGAGGTCCCGGCCCAGGGCCGGTTTGGCCTGCATGGCCTTGTAGACGCGGATGCGCTGCGGCGCACTGGCTGGCAGAGCGAGGGCGGCCTGGGCCTGGTCGACCGTGGTGATGTTCATCACCGTCCGCCAGCGCCGCTTCAGGTAGTCGAGAATCGCTTCATCGCTCATTGCTCGTCACCCTCTCCCGCGACTGTTTGCGCGGCGGCCGCCTCATACGCGGATCGCAGCCAGCCCGGCTCCGGAAGCCCCCGGAGCCCCGTGGCGGTCTGGTAGACCCGGCAGCGGAGCGTGAAGTCGCCCGACGACTCCCAACCCGGTTCGATGTCGACGCCTTCCACGCGAATCGTAGGAGACCCGGCGAAGCGTAGCTGCTCGCCCTGACGCTCGTCCGCCACTTCGTGAAGCTCCAGGGAGACGTTCACGCCCAGTTCCTTCGCGATCTCCGTGATCATGGCCTCTGCGCCCGGTTTGCCGGGGCAGTCGGCGATCGTCAGCAATTCCACTCGCACTGGCGTCGTCATCTCATTTCTCCTTGCCAACTTCTACGGAGCACGGTAAAGATTGGAGTAACTCCAGAGTCAACGGGGCACGTGTGAAAGGGGAGACGATGAACATCCGCGACGCCTCCGCAGCGAGCGGCCTGAGCAGCGACACGATCCGCTTCTACGAGAAACGCGGCGTGCTGCCGCCCCCGCCGAGACAGGCGAACCGCTACCGGACGTACACGGATGACCATGTGCGGCGCTTGCGGCTGGTACGGGGGCTGCGCGAACTGGGGCTGTCGCTGGACGAGATCGGACGCATCGCCGGGGTCGCACACGACGGCACGTGCGGCGACTTGCGTCTCGATTTGATCGAGTCACTGACAGCAACCTGCGAGGAGGTGGAGATCCGAATTGAGGAGTTGCGGCGGACGCGCGGGGAGCTGGATTCGCTGGTGAGAGGCCTGCGACGGATGACGCCTCGCAGCGACGATGTTCCGGGGCTCAGCGCTTGCGATTGCGCGAGCTTGGTGACCGCCACTCCGAACGCTTGAAGCCACCCCGGCGCAATCCTGCTGGACGGCCCGGACCGCTACCCTGCCCGCTCACGTTCTGAAGCCAGCGAGCTTGAAGTCAGCGACGCCTGAAGTCAGCCGCCTGAAGCCAGTCACGAAGGAGCGCTCTCATGCGGATCACCCGCGTCTATACCGGCGAAGACGACCAATCCCATCTGGAAGAGATCGATGTGCCGATGACGGAGGGACGCTACGGCAGCCTCTCCGAGGTCTTCGCCGCGACCGGCGTGATCTTCCGACAGACCCCGGAGGGCGGCGAGCTCGACTTTCACAATGCGCCGCGGCGGCAGTTCGTCGTGACCTTGGAGGGCGTCGGCGAGATCGAGTGTGGCGACGGCACGAAGGCACGCCTGTCCGGCGGCGACATCCTGTTGGCCGACGACACGACCGGCCAGGGCCACATCACGCGCGATATCGAGGGGCCCCGGCGGTCGCTTTTCATCCCGCTGCCAGACGACTTCGACGTGGACTCATTACGCCCCTAAAAGATCTGGCTTGTCTCGTTTCGTGAGACGGACCCGCTAGACGAGCGGGTGCCCCAGGTGCTGGCGATAGAAGTGGAACGCGGTGACGACGAGCGCGTGGGAGATCTCGCCGCTCTCGAACATGCCCGGGATATCCGCCAGCGGCACCCGCACGACGTCGATCGCTTCGCTGCCTTCCGTGTGCTGACCACCGACCTCTTCGACCCCTTCGGCGAGGAAGGTCCAGCAGCGGTTCTCCTGGATGGCGGGATTGGGGTTCACCCAGCCCAACTCGAGCGCGTCGGCGGCGCGGAATCCCGTCTCCTCCTCCATCTCCCGCAAGGCAGCCTGCTTCGGCGACTCGCCGGGATCGATAATGCCGCCAGGAATCTCCCAGGTGACCTCTCGGGTGCCGTGGCGGAACTGGCGGATAAAGAGCACGTCGCCTTCCGCGGTGAGAGGAATAATGTTGACCCAGTGCGGGAACTCGAAGATGAAGAAGTCGTACTCACGTCCATGACGGGGGTGCTTGTTGCGGTCTTGGCGGATCTGGAAGAAGCCATGGTCGGCGAGCTGGCGGCTGTCGACACGTTCCCAAGGTTCGCCCACGGTGCAGCCTCCAGTCTTAGCTACCAGCTGCGGACGCCCCCGCGGCGTCCGTCCCCAAAGCGGGGTCCATGACCCAAACCTCGCGTCGCGCTGGCAGATCCGCCGGGGCGAGGTCGAGACTGCTCACGGCGAGTCGTCGCACGGAGCTTTGAGTCGCGAGCCAATCGTTGATCTCTGCCAGTCCGGAGTCCACCGTCGTGAGGCCTAGCTGAAAGTAGTGCATGGGAATGACGACCCGCGGCTGAAGCAGGTCGGCGATCTGATCCACCTCCTCGTAGGAGAGCAAGTGGCAGGAGTCGTCCACGGTGACCATGAGGACGTCGACGCGGCCCAGCGCCTGGACGACCGCGGCTGGGATCGCGGCGCGGTTATCGCCGATGTGGCAATAGCGCACGCCATCGATCTCCAACACGAAGACGGTGTTGCGCTTCAAGCGCGGCGGTTGATAGCGCGAGTGGACATCGCGGATGCCCTCCGCCACGACATCGCCCATTGTGAAGTGGCCTGGACCTCGCAGCACCGTGGCGTAGGGCGAGAGCGTTTCCCAGGCGTTGTGATCGAAATGGTCGTGGGTAATGACGACGATTTCGGCCTCGAGGGCGGGGAAGGGAATGTGGAACCAGTTGAATTGGGGGAGATCGTTTTGGAAGGGATCGATGAGGACGCGCAGGCCGGCGGCCGAGGTCCAGCGGAAGGCACAGTGACCGTAGTACTCAAGCATCGGGTGACGATACCAGAGCCGTGTGCGGGGACTGTTGCGTCATGCGGAGGATGGGCCAGAGCGGCCGTGTTCCGCTAGACGATCTTGGAGAGGCTCTCGGGAGGAGCCCCGATGCGGTCGGCGTCGCGTTGTTCATCGAAGATGGCGAACTCGAAGGTGGCATCTTCGACGCAGCGATCCAGAGCTGCCTGGGCCTCCGTCAGAGTCTGCGCAAGGGAGGGGTGCATCGGGCGGCTGATGGCGACGCCGATCCGGATCTTGAGGAAGAGCTCTCCATCCGCGAAGTCCGCTAGACGGACGGGGAGCCCCCGTCCGTCGCCGGGGAGACCGCGCAGGACGCGCTCGACACAGACCGTGGCGCCGAGCCAGTCCGCGACGTTCTCCATGAGGATGACGAATAGGCCCCGCGGCCCGATGGCCACGACGTCACTGGTCCGGACGCCAGATTGCAGGGCGGCGGCGATTTGTCCGCGGCAAGACGCCGTCAGATCCGCGCCATCCGCGTCTTCGCAGCGCGCGCCGACCAGGGCGACGGCGAACATATCGCCGCTTCGTGCGACCTGGGCATGGTGATGATTCAGGAGTTCCTGAAACAGCTCCCAGGTAGGCAGTCTCGTTTCCCGCTCGTAGAACGCATCCATACGTCCAGAATCGGCAGTCGCCCGCCTATCGTGAATGAGTGGAATCCCGGATAGGGATTACCCTGTGAACGAATGATGTACTCATCACTCATGCTGGATCGACATCGCTCACGCTGGAGCGACCTCGTGACGACGAGCCGTCGGAGCGGTCAGGGCGAGGCCGACGGCCACCCAACCGTCCACCCTCCGCGCAAGATCCCTATCCTCCAGGGAGACTGGGGTTGGCACGGTAGCCGCGCGACGGAGGAGTGGATGACAACCTGGCAGATCTTCATCAGCGTGACCGGAGTCCTCTACGCGGCGGCGATGCTGTTCGTCGCGTTCGCGTCGATCCGCGACCTTACGGGCGTGGACCGGAGGGCGCCTGCGCCTCGGTTCTGCCCGGCGGGGAGCACATGCCGGTTGTGCCTTGAGGCGCAGGAGTTGGAGGCGGGGCCGACGGTCGCCGCCTGAGCTGGCGTGATGACATCGCCCAGGGACTTTGGGCGGCTGGCAAGTCGCCTGGAGGCTTGGCCTGATGCGAATCCGAACCGCACGGACACCCGATGCCACGCAGGAATGCGCACCGGTGCAGATCGACGCGGTTGCAGTTGAACTCACCCACCGCGCTCGCCCGTTGACCGATCTTACGTTCCGCGTAACAGACATCGTGGGCGGGCTCCCCAATCCGAGCGAGCGCGAAGCAGCAAATCCCTAAAACGCCCGACCGGCGATGTTGCGACCGATCACCAGCCGCTGGATCTGATTGGTGCCCTCGAAGATCTGAAAGATCTTGGCGTCGCGCATCCACTTCTCGAGGGGGAGTTCGCGCGTGAAGCCGACGCCGCCGCAGAGCTGGAGGGCATCGGTCGTGATTTTCATGGTCGCATCCGAGGCGAAGGCCTTGGCCTTGCTGGCCTCCTCAAGCGTCATTGGTTCACCGCGCGAGACCATCCAGCCCGCCCGCCACGTCAGCAGCCGCGCCGCGTCGAGCGCGATGTCCATGTCCGCCAGCATGAAGCTGACCCCTTCGTTGGCGATAATCGGCTTGCCAAACTGCTCGCGCTCGCGGGCGTAGTTGGCGGCGTACTCGAACGCGGCGCGACCCACCCCGACGGCCAGCGCGGCTATCCACGGGCGGGTGGCGGCGAGGGTGCCGAGAGCGCCCGCGCCGGCGCTGCGGAAGTCGGCATCGGTCGGGCCGAGGCGGTGGTCGGCGGGGAGCCGCATGTCGTCGAAGGCGATGTCGGCGGTGTGGCTGGCGCGGATGCCCATCTTCTTCCAGACCTTGGTCTCACTCAGGCCCGGGGTGCCCTTGGGCACGGCGAAAGCGGAGACCCCACGAAAGCCCGAGCCCGGGTCCTCCTGGGCGAAGACGACGGTGAGGTCGGCAATACCACCGCAGGTGATGAAGCGCTTGCTGCCGTTGAGGACGTACTCATCGCCGTCACGGACCGCCGTCGTGCGCATGGCTCCCGCATCGGAGCCGGAGTCGGGCTCGGTGAGCGCAAGAGCGCCTAAGCGGAGTTCGCCGTCGTAGGGCAGGCAGTCTTTGGCGAAACGCTGCGCCTGCTCCGGCGTCGCGATGTGGCTGAGGGCGGTAGCGGCCAGGGCGTTCGCGGTCATGGCGATGGCGGTGCCGGCACAGCCCCAGGAGAGCTCCTCGGCCATAAGCAGCGGCGTGATGCCCTCCTCGCCCAGACTGCCGCCCAAAGGAACGCCCGAGAGGCCAAGGGCCGCACCCTTCTTGGCGATCTCCCAGGGGAACTCCTCCCGCTCATCAAGCTCGGCGGCGGCGGGGCGGATTTCCTTGGCCGCGAAGTCGTGCGCCATCGTGCGCACCATGCGGTCGGCCTCCCCCAGCGCAAAGTCGATCATGTCCCCGGACTCCTTGTTGGTTCAACGTTGATGCGAATGATGCGCCGCCTGCCCCCGGACAGCGACGTACGACCGCGACGACCGGGCTAGACGAAGGTGTTCATGATCCGCTCGTAGGACTTGGCGTGGAGGAACTCGTCCAGCCCGGCGTCGCGGAACTGCTGGTCGAGGTTGTCGATCAGGGTGCGCTTGAAATCTTCGATGTCGAGACCGAGGGTCGCGGCGTCGCGGTGCAGGCGTCGCAGGCCAATAGAAGTCGCGCCGACGAGCAGAAGCTGACTCTGCCAGATGTAGGCGCGGCCGAGCCGCGGCAACGCGCCGATCAGGTCTGGCAGCGAGGTGTGGAGGAAGTTCACGTGACGGACTTCGTCGCGCAGGATGTTGCGGAAGATCTGTTTCGCGAGGGGGTCGGTGTCGTCAATCTCCAGCGCCTTCTGCAAGAAGAGGGCGGCGAAGTTTTCGCTGAAGAGCGTGGATGTCAGCCAGTTTTCCACACGGTAGAGCCCCCAGGCGGCCATGTTGCCGAAGCGGTCGATCATGATCTGTTCAGCGCGGCTCATGCGGCCCCAGCCGTCGGCCATGTCCAAGTAGCGGCCCAGCACATAGACGTGGCGGGCTTCGTCGTGGGTTTGCGCGGCCAAGTAGAGGTTGAGGTTCGGATCGCGGAGCTTGTGGGTGGCCTTGCTCATCATGACTTGAATGGTGTCGAGCCCCATGAGCTCCAAGCCATAGAACACGTTCATCATGCGCAGCCAGGCTTCGCGCTTGTGCTCTGGGATCTGGACCCCGAGATCCCAATCGACGTCCTTGTCCGCGTTCCAGATGCGATCGCTCTGTTGGCGGAACAACTCGCGGAAGGCATTGCGTCGCACGTCGGACATGGGCCGCTTCACAGCGGAAGGCGATCGATGCATCCTTGCGTCCTCCCCGAACACGCCGTCCCTAGCGCATCCTAGCGCTTGCTGAATGTATCGCGTGCCGAGTATATCGAGGTCTGAAGAACCGTGGGCAAGGGCGACGCCCCGTTGCCGGGGCGCGGGCTTCGTGTACCACGACTTTGCGCCGCCACGAGTGCGCAGCGGTTGTTCGCAGCCGAAGTCAATGTCAGAGTGCCCGCGCAACCCAGGCAACTCCGACCACCGGGATTGCGGGAGGTATACTGCCGCTATGGCGGATGACGAGACAGGCCCCGACGGCTTCGACCTTGACGACAAGATCCGGGCGATCCGGGAGTCCGATGTGCTCGTCGTGGGCTTCCAGTGCTTGCAGGAACGTCTCCTAATCGACGCCCGTCGCAACGATCAAGCGGGCCCCTACGTCCGCGTCGTGCAGCCCGTACGCAGCCCGCAAGAGCGACTGCGGCAGCTCCGTGAGCTTCGCCCCGGCTTCAATGATCCCGAATCCTTCGTCTTCTTCCCCCCGATGCATCGGGTGAAGGGATTTATCGAAGAGGGTCACTTCGACCTGATCATTGAGCGCTGTGCCGGGGATGAACTCGCGCTCTCCGATTGTCAGAAAGCGATGGCCGAGCTGCTCCAGCTCGATCAGGACGACCTGCGACAGGCGATCCTGGGCGGCGAGCGCTACCACGATTTCTACCAGCGCAGCGAGGTCTAGGGGCTCTGCCCGCGAATTTAGCCCGAGTGGATACCCTAACCGAAACGGATAGGCCTACTCCTTTACCTTAATTCTGTATCGGGTTGCACCCTAGAAGTGGTTACCGCTAGACTCATCTCGGAATTTTCCTTTGTGTCTCAGGAAGATTTCAGTTTAGGCGAAAGGAGCGGTTCGCTTGGTAACGAGGTCGGCAACAGGCGGTGTGTCGGTGAGGACACGTCGTCGCAACTGCACCCATCATTGGCAGATTGATAAGCCTGAAGCGCAGCACTCACGGGGTGTGTGTGGAAAGTGCGGCGCTACCAAAAAGTTCCTCAATTACGGCGAAGAATTAAGGCTTCCGTTTGGTAGGAAGCGCAGCTTCTAGCGCGCAAACGCAAATGAGAAAGAGCCGGGACTGTCCCGGCTTTTTCTTTGCCTGTTCTGCGGAGCTGCGCAACAGCGAGAAGGTCCTGCGCTAGGGCTGGGGCGGCGCGCCTACCGCCTCAATGCGAACCGCGATGATCGGCTCGATGTCCTGAGCCAGCAGTTCATATGCCGCGGGAGTGAGCTGAAGTTCCTCGGGAAAGTCTCCCGCCAGCACGACGATCAATTGCACCGTCTTGCCCACGAGAAGCGCGGCCTCTTCGTCGCTGAGCAGGGGAGCGCCGGACAGCCGTGTCACTTCCAGGGTCGTGCCCACGGCCCAGACGCTGGAGAAGACGGCGGCCGCATCCGTTGGGTCATAAGCGGAGCCGTCGGCCAACGACCGCCCAGGGATACCGGACGGGACAGGCCGCGCCGCGCCGCGCTCTTGGATCACGGGCGCTCCGGCGAGATCCGCGGGGGTGATGATCTGCTCGGCCCTTGGAACCTCGTTCGCCGGCACCGCGGCCGCATCCTCCGTAGCGACGGACCCATCCACCGCGGTGTCCGTCTCCGATGCATTGGGCTGATCCGTGGTGGGATCGCCATCAACCGTGGCGGACGCATCAATGGCGTCGATGCCTTGTTCACTAGCCACGTCAGAGACCACTGCAGAGTCGGACGGGGACGAGCCCGACGGCGCGTCATCGCCCAAGATCAGATCGACCAGGAAGAACACGCCGATACCGAGGCCCGCCAGCAGAGCGATCGGAAGCAAGAGTCGCGCCAAGACCATGAAGTCGAACTGGGGGGGGCGGATCGGCTTGCGATCGCGGGGCAGGCGGAGCGGGCGACCGGGGTTATACGGTAGGTCGTTTTGACCTCGGACCCGGATCGATGCGCCCGGGATCTCCCGAAAGCCACGCCTGGATTGTTGGATGTGGTCTGGCATTCCCTGATGGTACGGCCCGTGATCCGCTTTGGAAACCGGGAGAACCAAGCCGTTCGAAATCAGAGGCGCGGAACGGCCCCGGCATGACTCCGTTACCGGGTACGATGCCGCCATGGAAACCAAGCGCATCCGTTGTCCGCATTGCAGCGAGTCGACCGAAGTCGGCACGCCGCCGCCGGAGGGCCGACCGCGGCGCGTTGTGACGACGTGCCCGCACTGCGACTACGACCTGGTCGTGTCACGCGAAGAGGATGGGATGCGAATCCGCGCCTGCCTGCGCTGGGAAACGACTTGCCCATACTGCAAGAAGCCCACGATCGCCAGAGTTCCACCGAAGGGCACCCTGCGACGCAAGGAGCTGACGCCCTGTCAGGAATGCCGCCGCCCGTTGATCGTGGAGCGACGCGATGAGGGGAAGCTCGTCCTGCGGGCACATCGCGGGATCGTGGAAGGGACGCTGTTGTAGGGACGCCCCGAATGTGGCCAGGGATGGCCGCGTGTCGTGCCCCGTCCGCCTGCCTGCGATCCCATATCGCAACCAAGCTTGGTTCCCGTTACAGACGGAGTTCCCGTAGAACCCCAGGGAGAGGTAGCATTTGCGGCATTCTGACCCAGAGTGGGGCACCCCGGAACTACGGACTTGTCCGTGGTTTGGGGGATCCAGTTGAGAATCGAGGATCCGGTGGCAAAAGACTACGACCAGCGAGCCTTGGAGATGCATGCCGAGTGGCACGGCAAAGTGGATTACCAGGCCAAGTCCATCGTCACCAACCACGATGAACTCAGCGTGGTCTATACGCCGGGAGTCGCGGCGCCGTGCCTCGAAATCGAGAAGCATCCGGAGAAGGCGCGCCTCCTGACCGGGATTGGGAACCTGGTCGCCGTCATCACGGACGGCTCTGCCGTGCTCGGCCTCGGCGACATCGGCCCGCAGGCCGCCCTGCCGGTGATGGAGGGCAAGTGCGTGCTCTTCAAGAGTTTCGCCGGAATCGATGCGATTCCGATCGCGCTGGACGTGCACACGGTCGACGAGATCGTCGCCACGGTGAAGGCGATCGCCCCCTCGCTGGGCGGGATCAATCTGGAAGACATCAAGGCGCCTATTTGCTTTGAGGTGGAGGCTCAACTCCACGACGCGCTCGACATTCCCGTCATGCACGACGATCAGCACGGCACGGCTGTCGTGGCCCTCGCGGGGTTGATCAACGCCCTCAAGGTCACGGGCCGGACGGCGAAGGACACGCGCACGGTCATGCTCGGTGCGGGCGCCAGTTCGATCGCGGTCGCCAAGCTCTTCCGCAAGTACGGCGTGGAAAACATCGCGATGCTCGACAGCAAGGGGCTGCTCTGCGACGACCGCGACGACCTCAACCCTTACAAGCAGGAGATCGCCGCCTGGAGCGAGTTCAAGAAGAACTCCGATGGCTCCATCCCCCAGATCTCCGACGTGATCAAGGGGGCCGACCTCTTCATTGGCCTCAGTGGCCCCGGCCTAGTGACGCAAGAAGACATCGCCTCCATGAACAAGGATGCGATGGTCTTCCCCATGGCCAATCCCACCCCGGAGATCATGCCGGAACTCGCGGCGGCGGCGGGCGCGGCGATCATTGCCACGGGCCGCTCCGACTTCCCCAACCAGATCAACAATGCGCTGGGCTTCCCCGGCATCTTCCGCGGGCTTCTCGACGCACAGATCGAGAAGGTCGAGGACCAGCACAAGCTCGCCGCCGCCAAGGCGATCGCCGGCTTCGTCAAGAATCCCACCGCCGACGAGATCGTGCCCAGCATCTTCGCGCCGGGCCTGGCCGATGCCGTCGCGGAGGCCGTCAAGAGCGCCTAGTCGCCTGCGAATAGTGACGAGGAGGACGCGCCAGCTGGCGCGTCCTCCTCGATCGTGGGGTCTGCCCTGCGCTGCACTCGGGGACAAGTTCGTTTGGGGATGCTAGCGCGGCGGGGCCCAGGCCTCTTCCCAGTGGTATCCGTCGCCGCCGAAGCCGAAGGCCGGGAGCCAGACGTCGGGGCGATGCACCATGCGTTGTGTGCCGTGACCGATGTTCAGTAGCCAGGTAGGTTTCGCCAAGAGTTGCGGCGTGATGTTCTCACGGAAGATCGCTTGACGTTCGCCCAGGTCGAGCGTCGTGCGCATCCGGTCCAGCCAGGTATCAATGAAGGGGTCCGAGAATCCGCCACGGTTGCCGTTGGCTGCGGTCCGCATCGTGTCGATGATGCGCTCCGTCGGATCGGGGCTACTGATCGCGGTACCCCAACCAATCATGACTTCGACCGATCCGTCGATCAGCCCCTCAAGCAAGGTGGGGTACTGCGCGATGGCAATCTCGACGCGGAGACCGAGGCGCTCCTCCAGCGACGACCGGATCACGTCATCCAGGCCGGGATAGGTCGCCGCAAAGACATCGGGCAAATGGATCGTGAGTGGACCATCGAATTCCGTGGCGTCCCGTAGGCCAGCCAGTTCGGCACGATCTTCACTGTTCAGCGCCGTCCGGTAGCCGGGCTGGTCGAGGAGGTCGGCGGTCTCCAGACGCCATCCCGGCGTGTACCAGGGAGCGGGGCCGCTGACCTGGCCGTTGACGCCATAGCTGGCATTCATGATCGCGTGCCGGTCGAGCGCAACGTGGATCGCCCGTGCAGTTCGCGGGTCGGCGATGGGATTCGTCGCGGCCGCTTGATACGACATCGCGAGCTCGATGCCGAAGGGAAGCGGTTTCGTCTCCACCAGCAACGCCGGGAAGGCGTCGAACAGGTCGCTCAAGTCGCCGCCATCACCTGGCGTCCAGACATCCAGCTGGCCAGCCCGGAAGGCGGCCTCTTGTTCCGTCGGTGACCCAGCATTGAGAATCGTGAAGTCGGAGAGATACGGTTTTCCGTCCCGGAAGTAGTGGGTGTTGGCGATGAGCCGAATCTGCTCGTTGGGCAAGAACCGATCGATTTGGAAGGGACCAGTTCCGCTGTAGTAGGAGGGCTGAAGGGGGTCCTCCCGCAAGAGGTCTGTTGGCAGCTCATCAGCGGCGGGCGAGGCTGCGAAGAGGTCCCAGATTTCGGGAGCTTGGATGAACGACCAGGGACCGGCGTGCACCGAGGTCAGATAGGTGGCGTCTGGCCCATCGGTTCGAAGGACGAGTTCATCGTCGCCCAAGATATTCAGCGAGGCGGAGCGGGAATACAGCGACTGACGTAGCAGTGTCGCGTCCTCTGCTCCGACCGAATCGAGGCCCGCGATCTGACGCTCAGCGTTGAGCCGGATGTCGTCAACGGTCACCGCGCGGCCATTGGTGGGTTCGCGATCCCACCAGCGCGCGCCGGGACGCAGCGTGAAGATGTACGTCTCGTCGTCGACGACTTCCGGAATCGAGACCAGGTCCGGTTCCAGGATCCCGGCATCGACATCGGCGTAGCGAAGCAACTTGCTCTGCTGGAGCGAGGCCAGCAGTTGGGTGAGCGGGAACTGCGAGCGATGGGAATCGAAGAAGTCGAGGTTGAGGAACGACGCATGCACCGCCAGCGACCCGCCGGCCCGCGGGGTGCCGATCTGCGGTCGACGGCGCAGCGCACTGGTCTGGGCAACGGCAACGGAGCTGCCCTCAGGCTCGGTATCCGAACCTGGAGTCGACTGAGTCGGCCCGCCGTCCGCGATCAGATCGGGGGAGTCAGGGTCGTTCGGCTCGTCGTCACCACCACAGCCAACCAGCGCGAGTCCGGCCGCTCCTAGGCCCGCTCGTGTCGCCGCGCTGAGGAAGGCACGGCGCGAGAGCGCGCCGCCGAGCCGTCTCGGGCGCGTGGCGAATTTCCCCGCCGTGGGCGCCGTTCGCGCCCCATTGGGCGGCCTCGTCGATCCTCCCAAGCCCATGTTCTCTCCGCTGGACAGCCCGCACACCTCAGCCTGTCCCATTCGGTCACTATCCGCCATCGTAGGATGCCTTGGTTGTGCAAACAGGGCTCGGGGGAGCAAAGATCACACGTATGCGCGATTTCCTCTATTCAACGCGCCCGGAGTGGAGCGAGTTCCATCAGCGTCTGGTCCTCGTGCTCTGGCTCGGCCTGCTCGCCGGGGGAGTAGGCCTGGCGATCTGGGCATCGATCGATGATCATTTCCCCGCCGACATCGCGGTGGGCCATTGGCTGCAAGACAACAGCCCCGGCGGACAGTCCGTGATCGATTTCGTGCGCGACGTGGGATCGTCGATCGCCGCGGTCGTCACGATCTTGGTGGTGAGCGCTGGCTTGTTCGTTTCTGGGAGGCGTCGGCTGGCCATGGTCGCTGTCGCCCTGTTGGGAGGAATCGCCTTCCAGGCGATCCTCAAGGAACTCGTGGACCGCCCCCGGACAGCCGTCCTCTTCCTCGAGCAGCGAGCCGGGTTCGATTCGCCCAGCTTCCCCAGTGGCCACACGATGAGCAGCATTTTGATCGCAAGCCTGCTGCTCTACGTCGTCTGCCGGATCCGGGCGCCGTTGCCGCTGAGATTTCCCCTCGCGATCTGGGGCGTGGGCATCGGCTTTCTGTCGCCATGGATCGCCGTCTCCGGGGGGGTGCATTGGCCCTCCGACGCGCTGGGCGCGGCGGTCTGGGCCTGGGCCGGCCTGCTGCCCCTGGGCGTCCTAATGGAAGCAGCGCGGCGGCGCGACGGGCTCGATACGACGAAAGAGCCCTGAGCCGATTTAAGGCCTAGAGCGTGATCGAAGCACGGTCCGCACTCAACGACTCCAGCGTGGAGCGCAGCGCCGCGCGCAATCCATAGAGCGGCTCGAAGCCGGTCGTGGCGAGAAAGCGTGAGTCGTCGATGAGATGCGGTCGGCCGGTCAAGGCGACGTAGTTCGCCACGTCGGCGGGGGGGCGAAGGAGCCAGTCGCCGACGCCGACTTGCCGCGCCAGAGTCGCGAGGCGATAGGGGATCGGCTGCGTCCGGCGGGGGCGGTGGAGGAGATCTTGCACCTCGTCGACGACCGTCCGCCAGTCTGTATCGATGCTCTTGACGTGAAAGATGCCGTCGACAGTGCGGTCGATGTGATCGATGAGGCCCCAGATTGCACGGCCCAGATCCGGCCCGAACGACAGCGAGACCGGCGGCGAGCCAGCCGAGATGATGCGGGGGCGGCGCTGATCGATGAAGTGAAGAAGCAGTTCAGACATCACCCCGGAGTCGCGCGGGCCGAAGGCGAGGGCGGGGCGCGCCACGACCAGCGGCACGCGACGCCGATACGTGCGGGCGGCGCGTTCCGCCATGGCACGGCTCTGCTCCACCGAGGAGAGAGGGCGGAAGGCCCAGCCTTCGTTGACTGGCCAGTCCGGCAAGGCGTCGCCGTACATGACGGTCGACGAAATGTGAACGAAGCCCCGGACTTCCGCCTCAACCGCCACATCCAGGAGACTGGTGGTGCCACCCACGTTGACGTCATCGTATTCGGCGTCCGAGAGACCGGGGCTCGTCAGCTCCACGGCGTTGATCACGAAGTCGGCTGAGCCACAGACCAGCCGCAAGGCGTCGCGGTCCAGCACGTCCGCTTCGACGAGCTCGGCATCGAGCTCCTCCAGATGGCCCGGATCCTCGCCGGCGGCCAGGATCCCGATCACGTCCACATCGTGCCGGACGAGTTCGTCCAGGACGTGCCCGCCGACGAAGCCACTCACACCGGCCACTACGATTCGCATGCCAGCAGTCTACGAGGGCGCGGTGCGGGCCTCAGCTCTTGCGCGGCACACGCGATGGGCGACACAGGCGGCAGACGCGGGTCGCATCAGCGGGACTGGAGTACGCAGTCCATACCGTGGCCATCGGGGGGCGTGATAGCCTGAGCATCCTGCGAGCCAAGCTTGAAAGGCTGGCTGAAGGGGGTAGCGATGGCCTTTTCCCGCGATGCTGTTGAGATCCAAGTCGGTCGCATTCCCACCAGCGTGGTCGAAACCGAGCATGGCTCGGTCCATGTCGAAGCGATGGGGTATAGCGTGCGCGTGGGTGGCCTTCACTCGCGCTGGCTCCGTCCGCGCCAGGTGACGCTGGAACGGCCAAACGGACAGGTGGAGCGCGCCCCGGTGCAGGATGGACTCGGTCGGGTGGAGTTGGTGTTGGCGGTCGCCGGGTTGTTCGTCAACACGGCCTGCCTATACATCGCCCGACGCCGGACCAAAATGCCGGACCTCGGCGCCTGACCAAGGCGCCGCCTCAATCGAAGAATGCGCCAAGGACGATCACAGCCACACTGATCAGGGAGGCCTCAGCCATGACCACCGAAGAGATCGACATCAACATGGGTGAAAACGTCACCGGAGCCGTGGTGGGCGCAGTGGGCCGCTTGGCTGAAGTGGCCAGCGCCGATGCCATCGTGGGCCCCACGCACGAGCACGAAGGCCGCACGGTGATTCCCTTGGCGTCCGTCACCGCCACCTACGGGCTGGGGATGGGATACGGCAGTGGCGACGGTTCAAGCGACGAGTCGTCCGAGGGAGATGGAGGCGGCACCGGTGAGGGAGGCGGCGGCGGTGGCAAGGGCAGTGCGCGGCCCGTGGCGGTGGTTGAGGTCACCGACGATCATCTCCGCGTCCATCAGGTCGTCGACAGCACACGGATCACCTTGGCCTCCCTCGGGCTGGCCGCCTGGTCGGTGTTTTGGATCACGCGGACGGTGCGCAGCTTCCGAAAGTCGTAAGGCCTGAGCAGACCGGCGCTCCGCTACGCCCAGACCCCAGGGATCGCCGTCTCACAGTCTGGGCAGCGCCCCCTGGAAGTCTCGTCGGCGGCGAGGCGGTTCTCCAAGACTTGGAATCCGTTGCGCCGCACCAACGTCGACGCACAGGCCGGACAGCGCGTGTCCTCCCAGCGGCCAACGCGCCCGGGCAGATTGCCGGGGTAGATGTAGCGAAGACCGGCCTCTTCCGCATAGCTCACCGCGCGCATTAACGCCTCAGACTCCGTGGCCGGCGTCTCCCGCATCCGGTACTCGGGGTGAAAGGCAGTGACGTGCCAGGGGATGTCAGGCGAGACATCCGCGAGAAACTCCGCCGCTTCCCGGAGATCATGCTCGTCGTCGTTGAAATCGGGCACGACCAGGGTCACGACTTCCAGCCAGATGCCGCGCTCGTGTAGCGCCCGGATCGTGTCCATGACGTGTGCGCGGACACCGCCGAGGCGACGATAGCTCGCGTCGCTCATGGATTTGAGGTCGACCTTGTACGCGTCGACCCATGGCGCCAAGTAATCCAGGGCCTCGGGAGTCGCGTTGCCGTTGGAGACGAAGGCCGTCTTCAGCCCCGCGTCCCGAGCACGCTGGAAGACCTCGACGGCCCACTCGATCGTGATCAACGGCTCGTTGTACGTGCTGACGACTAAGTCGCAACCGCTGTCCAGTGCCCGCTCCACAACGTCAGCGGCGGAGAGGTCCGTCGTCTGAGAGCCGGCCGCCTCATCGCGCAGCGCCTGGGAGGTCACCCAGTTCTGACAGTAGTCGCAATGGAAGTCGCAGCCCAACATGCCGAACGAGAACGCCTTGGCTCCGGGCAGGAGGTGAAAGAACGGCTTTTTCTCGACCGGGTCGACCTGCAATCCAGCCACGTATCCATGCGGCACGCGAAGCGCTCCGTCGCGATTGAAGCGAACCTTGCAGACTCCACGCGCACCAGGGGGAATCAGACAGCGATGTCCGCAGGCGAGGCAGCGGACGCGGTTGTCCGCGAGCGAATCCACGAGCAGCCCGGGGACGGTACGCGCATCGAGATGAGCCTGGAGCGACTCCACAGCGGCACTCGTCGTTCTGTTTGAAGTCCGTGCCATACTCCAAGCCTACTCCGGCCCGCTCGGTCAAATCCGGGCAGGGTCCGGCGCAGTCCGTCCTGTTTCGACGCTCGTCCGTGAGGAGAGGGATCCATGCCCAGCTTTGAACGTCTCGGCTGCCAGCTGTACTACGAAGATGATGGACCGATCGCAGCTGAGGGAACCACGGAGGGTGGGGCGAGCGCCGCCGGGAACGCCCCGGCGATCGTCTTCGCGCACGGAGCGGGCGGAAATCATCTCTCCTGGTGGCAGCAAGTCCCGACATTCAATCACACCTATCGCTGCATCGTGATCGACCATCGTGGCTTCGGGCGGTCGGCACTGAGCGAGGACGCCACGATGCCAGCCCCCGAGGTCTTCATCGACGATCTTGAGGCGCTACTCGACCATCTGGAGATTGAGAAGGCCGCGTTGGTCGCTCAATCGATGGGGGGCTGGGGTTGCCTGGGGTTGGCGCTGCGCCAGCCTCAACGGGTGGCGGGATTGGTCATGGCCGACACACTGGGCGGTGTCAGTAACGAGGTCATCGACTCAGCGCGTCAAGCGGGACGAGAGCGCATCCAACGTGACGGACTACTGCGTCTGGCCTACTCGCCCCGGCTCCGCGAGGCGCGCCCGGAGATGGCGTTCCTCTACGACGAGATCTCCGGGCTCAACCGGCCCCTCAGCGAGATTCTGCCGGATGGCCTGCCCAGCGTCGTTAGTGCCGACGAGCTCGCCGCGCTGCAGGTTCCGACGCTTTGGGTCGTGGGCGAAGAGGATCCGATCACGCCGCCCGATGCCATCCGCGAGGGACATCGGCTGACACCAGGATCCGAGTACTTCGAAGCGCCCGAGACCGGCCACTCGGTCTACTTCGAGCGCGCCGGGGAGTTCAACACTCGCCTTCAGGAGTCTCTGCACGCCAGTGGCTGGGGTGCCTAAAGACTCAGAGAACGGATCGTCTCAGCCTTCGTATTGTGCGTTCGCCTAGGGCCCTTGCAGTTCGCCCAGCAGAGCGGTCTGGTAGTTGAGACTGGGGTCCCAGAGCATGAACCCAGACCCTCCCGCCTGTTCCGAGCCGAGAATCTGCGCTCGGACCTGAGCTGGTCCATAGAACAGCTTCTGCTCTTGGTAGTCGTGGAAATCTTGCAGCCAGGGTCGGACGACGATATTAAACGGCGCCAGCCGCTCCACGGCCAGCGCCACGCTGGCGTTGACAACGCGGAACGGGTCGGACGGTGGATAGGCCAGGCCGAACCAGCCCGGCGTCCAGGTGCTGGGGTAGACCATGGGGGAGTAGTAATCCAAGAACGGCGCCAGATCCTCCAGCACTTGCCCGATCCCGCCGTCGTGGAAGATCATCGTGGTCTGACCGAAGGTGTCGATGGAGAGGGCGGAGCCGGCCGCGTGGATCGCGGACGATGCCTCCCGAGCGAACTGAGTAATCACCGCAGATCGCTGCTCCGGCGTGGCATTGTTGCGAACACCCACGCCGGGATCGGTGGGCAAGCGCACGTAGTCGTACTGAATCTCCTCGAACCACGGCGTCGCCGCCACACCGACTTCGATGTTGTGGAGGCGTGCCGCCTCGCTGAACGGATTGGTCCAGACCAAGCCAATATCGTCCTCGAAGATCGCGCCTTCAGGCGTGAGAATAGCTTCCGCGGGGAAGGCGTACGCGAATCTTCCATCGAGGAAGGCGGTGACGCGGGCGATGCGATAGATCCCCAGATCTCGCAGCTCGTTTAGGAACCCGTCGATGTCCGTGCCGGGATCATGGATAGCGCCGATGTCTCGCGCCGTTTGCGTCGCGGCTTGGGGCAAGATTGAGCCCCCTTCATCCTTGACGTCGATGACCAACGCGGTAATGGATCCGTTGCGCGCCAATCCCAACGCCCAATCCAGGACCACTTGGCGTTTCAACTCGCCGAGGGGAATGTAGACAGCACGGACTTCGAGCGGCTGCAAGAACACGACGAGGTAGCGTCCTGCGGTCGAGAGTCGTCTCACTTCGTATCCCGGCGCCACGATGCTTACCGTGTCGGTGCGGATATCGGCATCCAGGAAGAAGCGCCCGCTGCCGTCCGTCTGCACCGAGGTCTCTCCCGTCCCCACGTGCGCACCACTGATGCGGACAATACGCCCATCCTCAAGTCCCAGGACCAAACCCCGCAGCTCGGTTCGGGATACCGTCGCCGGAACCACTTCAGCCGGGCGCGGTGTCGGCCAGATTCCAGGAGTCGGCGCATCGACGGAAGCGGCGTCCCCTGTCGGCGCGAAGCCGATGGAGATGCCGGCCAACAGCACCAATCCGAGCGCCCCCGCCAGGAGGCGCCGCATCACTCGATCCATGGTTCGTTATCCTTCACCCGACAGGCCACTCCGCCCACCCGCTCCATCCATTCTGGATACGTTGCCTCCGGCGGGTCCAACCTCCGGCGCGACGAGACAACGTTCCGATAACGATTCTTGGTCTCCAGCGGTTCGCTGCTCAAGAATTGCCGCGTTGCCGAGCCGCCTCTCGCTCAGCCTCGTCCTTCAAGTTTGCCAAGCCTTGAGTCGTCGCGACCATGAGTGGCGTCGAGCCGCGGCCAAAGGAGATGATGTTGGCAATGGCGTGCCGAAAGCCAAACGGGGTGACCTCGACAGCCACCTCGGTATGATCAACCTCCACGCTGATTCGGTAGGCGTAGCGGACGGACAGGCCCCACCCGAGCCGCACGCTGAACGCCAGCGACCGGGGCCGCTCCTGATGCACCATGCGAGCGCGGCCCCCGTCGATGCCGTGCTGGATCTCCTCCGAGAGGATTCTCCAGATCACTTCTGGGGGAGCGTGGATTCCGAAGGCTCGCTCGTTCTTGGCCATGGTTCGGAGCCTACCATCCGTTCACTGGTGCCCGGCGGGAGGAGTGGCGGAGCCAGAGTCTCCGCTCCGCAAGGCCGCAATCAGTGCTCGTGAATCGAGCCGACGCGTCACCCCGGGCGGGTAATCGAGGCCTCGATTCCCCGGCCAGTCGATCAGATCGACCTCCACGCCGCCGCGTGCCAACAGGGCCGCGGTCGCGGCATCGTCATCAACGTGGCGGACGATACCGCGCTGCTCAGCCACCCAGCGCTTGAATTTCGCGGACGACAAGCCGCTGTCGTTGAGGACCACGTCCTCAAGGTGTGGCGAGATGCCATGGCGCTCCAGCCACACCAGGGTCGGCTCGCGGCCTCGCCAGTTACGCGCCGTGAGCACGATGACTCGATAGCGCTGCGCCGCCACCGCCACTGCATCCGCGGCGCCGGGCATCGGTGGCCGCAAGGAATAGCGCAGCCGGTAGTACGTTGCGGCGAGCAGCCGATCGACAGCGCTCAACGGCGCCCGCGCTTCGGGAGCAGTCCGGGGATCGGCCGGTTCCACGCTGAGATCGCGTTTGATCGTGACGTTGCGGCCAAACGGCGGGCGGGCCAAGACGCCGTCCAAATCGAAGGACAACAGCGGGCGGTCCCCGGAGCTCATCCGCCTAGATCCATCGATGCTCCCGATACCACGCGATCGTCTCGCCGATGCCATCCGCCAACAGGGTCCGGGGCGCCCAGCCCAGATGCGCCTCCAAGGCGGCGGAGTCACAGACCCAGGCGGGCTGCGACATCTCCGTGTACCGCGACCGATCGAGCAGTGGATCCCGCCGGATCAGTCCGGAGGTCGCGACGCTCCACCGCGCCAGCACAGAGAAGGCCAAGGGCGGAACCGGGATCCGCAGGGTTCGATGACCGAACCCCTTGTTTAGCGTGCGTAGCAGTTCCGACCAGGTGTACGGCCCCGCCGGATCGGCGATGTGAAAGTACGCCGAGCCGCCGGACTCGCTTTCGACCAGGCGCTGGATCGACTCGCCCAGGTCCGGGCCATAGACCATCGCCACGCGATTGCGGCCACGGCCAAACTGCATCACGAAGCGCCGCCGCGACATCTGAAAGAACGGCAGCAGGCCTGTATCACGCGGGCCATACACCGCCGGCGGTCGCAAGATTTGCACCTCCATGTCGCCCGCGAGTGCAACGATCTCGCGCTCGCCCGCCAGCTTGGAGCTGCCGTAGGCCGTAACGGGATGTGGCGGCGCTTCCGGATCCTCAGGGAAGGCAGACGGGCCCATCGCCGCTAAGGACGACACGTAGAGGAAGCGATGTACGCCCGCCTCCACGGCCGCCTTGCCGAGCGACGCGGTCCCTTGCCCGTTCACCTCGTAGAACGTCCGCTCACGCCGGGCCGACGTCACGCCGGCCACGTGGACGATGGTATCGATCTCCGCGCAGGCTGAGGCCAGCCCTTCACCGTCGCGTAAGTCCGCCACCACCCGTTCGTAGTCCAAGCCCTCGACACCGTCGAGGATGCTGGTGGACCGGGTGAGGAGACGCAGGCTATGTCCCGCTTCGCTCAAGGAACGAGCGGCATGACTGCCAACAAACCCAGTAGCGCCGGTTAGCAGGATTCGCACGATGGCCTAAATGATGCCGTGTCGACGGCCAATCGACCCGAAGAGATCCAAGGCGTGGTCGAGTTGCTCATCATTGAGCGTGGCGATGTATGAGGTGCGCAAGAGGGCCTGACCGCGCGGCACCGCAGGCGTGATGGAGGCGTTCGTGTAGATCCCGTTGTCCAGGAGGTCCTTCCAGTACAACGCCGCTTGGACCTCGCTGCCCACGCGGATCGGGATGATGGGGGTATCGCTGTCCCCAATGTCGAAACCCATCTCGCGCAGCGCGCTGCGCATCTTCTTGCCAATCTCCTGAATCCGCGTCACGCGCCAGGGCTCCTCGTCCACCAACTCCAGGGCCGCCAGCGCCGCCGCCGCGGAGGCAGGGGGCAACGACGCCGTGAAAATCATGGGCCGACCGAAGTGCTTCACGTATTCCGTCACGTGGCGTGGCCCGGCGAGGAAGCCGCCGACGGAGGCCAATGACTTGCTGAACGTCCCCACCGTCAGATCAGGCGCGTCCAAGCCGAAGTGGCTGGCGGTTCCGCGCCCCGTCGGCCCGAGTGTGCCAATGGCGTGGGCATCGTCAACGAGGAGCCGGGTGTTGTGACGGCGGCAGACCTCTATCAATTCTGGCAGCGGCGCAATCCCGCCAGACATCGAGTGCACACCATCGGTGATGACTAACCGGCCCGCGTCTCGAGGCAGCTTGCTGAGGATCTCGTCCAGATGCTTGGCGTCATCGTGGCGGAAGCGCCGATGTTTCCCAGGTGCCATGGCGACACCGTCATAAATGCTGGCATGGACGGCCTTGTCGATGATCGCGAAGCACCCTCGGTCGACAAGCGAGGAGATTACGCCCAGGTTCGCCAGGTAGCCCGTCGAGAAAACGATCGCACTTTCGGTGCCGAGGAAATCAGCAATGCGCTCCTCCAGCTGCTCATGCAGCGGCGTCGTGCCGTTGAGCAGACGCGACCCGGTCATGGAGGGGCCAAAGTCCTCCAGTGCCGCGTGGGCTGCCGCCATCACCTTGGGATGGCGCGTGAGGCCCAGATAGTTGTTGGACCCCAGCATCAGCACGCGCTTGCCCCTGACGATGGCCTCGGCGCCCTCATTGACCTCAATCGCCTGAAAGAACGGATACAGGCCCGCCTCGCGCGCTTGATCCATCAGCTCAAAGCCGGTGATGCGCTTGAAGATGTCCGACCCACCATCTTCGCGATGGCGGCCGTCAAGGTCGTCGAGATCCAGGGCCTCGCTAATACTGCCCAGCGCGTCCGGGAGCCCCGATTCGTCCGAGGGCATCGCCTTGGCTTGCGTCATCCGGTTGTCACCGTCCCCACAGGCCGACCTTCGCTAGCGGGCCCACGCTCAAGGTGGCGTCCACGCTGCGCCAAGTCTAGGCGGAAGGGTGAGTCATCGGAAGGCGCTTTACGTTCCCGATGGAACTGCGGCCGGTGCGGAGCTGGCGGTGGGGGATCTGGCGGTGCCAAGGATGGGCCAGGCGCCAAGTCAATCAGGAGGCCAAAGTGATCAGGCAGCGGGAACCGCTCAGCTCTGCGGGGCGTCTACGTGACCGACGCGCCGGACGGCCGATCGACAAAGCGCCTCTTCAGGCTTGTGGTGAGGCGCGTCCTGAGCCGACCGACGAGTGCGAACCACTGGTCGCCGTGCCGTTCCAGCTTGCTCACCGCCCACATGGCCACGAGCGCAACCATCGCCCCCAAGATCGCGTCAATGAACCAATGATTCGCCGTCACCACAATGCTGACAAACATGATGGCCGGCAAGATCGCGAAGACGGTCATCCCCACCCGACCGCCAATGATCCGGTAGAACGCACCGCCCATAATCAGCGCGAAGCCTTGATGCAGACTGGGCACGGCTGCGAATTCGTTGATCAGGCTGGAGTTGTCGTACTGAAGCGCGAAGACGTCGCGCAAGGTGTCAACGAAGCCGCCGCCCGGGATCAGGCGGGGCGGCGCCACGGGGAAAGAGAGATAGACGATGAGCCCAATCCCACCGGCCAGGAACACGGCGTTCCGCGCCCAGACATAGTCCCTGTTGTGCCGACAAAACGCGAAGATCGCGAAGCCCACGATCAGCGGGAAATGGCCCCAGAAGTACCAGAGACTGAAAAAGTCGACGAGGCCGCTGTACGACAACACGGCGACTTGGACGTTCAACTCCGCGAAGATGCCCAAGGCCTGTTCGGCGCGGACGACGAGTTCAGTGTTCTCAAAGGCGTCCACCGCCCGCCCCGCCGAAAACGAGCGCACGAGCTCATAGGCGAGATATGCCCCTCCAACCAGGAGAATCTCTCGCGCAAAGCGAACGGTGCGAATCCATCGTCCAAACGCCCGGATCATCTGGCTCCCTCGCCCATCTGGACCCTAAATCTCACGGCACCCAACACCTACCCTTAGAGAAACCTAACAAACGCGTCCCGGTACGGGTCTACCATCTGTGCACCACAGTGATCACTCTCTCGGATTATGTCATCAATGCGCACCCGACCGGGCATTCAATACAATGTGGACATGAGCTTTGCAACGACATCCCCCGAATGGGTCGACACCCTCTTTGACAAGATCTACGCCGCGTACAACGAACAAGACGCCGAGGCGACGGCGGACTGCTACGCGGAAGACCTGGAGATCTTGGTCAATGGGGAGCCGGGTCCGTCCGATCGCGAGGGCTTCATTGAGGGGCTGCGCGAACAGTGGCGCGGCTTCCCCGATGTCCTGGCGACCGAGGTTCATCGCCTCATCACGGGCGATCGGGTGATCACGGAGATGACCATTGAAGGCCGCAACACGGCCGAGTTCCTCGACCGCCCCGCCACGGGCAAAGTCTGGAAGGTGACCGTGGCTTGGGTCTGCCAAGTCACTGATGGGCGCGTTGCGGTGATGCGCATCTACGCGGACAACGCGCCCATGCAGAGCGCACTGCGCGTCGGCTGAGGATCAGGGACCTCGGACCGTCTCGCGTTACTGCCGCCGCTTTGCCGATGCCGCCTTTTTTGCTGGTCGCTTGCGGGCGCCCTTCTGAGGTGCGATCGCATCTACGGGTTTCTCGCCACTTGCCTTCTTCCTCGGGGACTTCTTGGCCGCGGCCCGTTTCACGGCTCGCTTCGTGGCGGTCCGGCCCACGCGTAAGACGCGGCGCTCCTCCGCCAACTCTTGTTCATCCAAGAAAATCTGCGCAAAGTCTCGCGTCGGAAGCGCCGGCATGGTCTCGTACCGAATGTTGCCCCCCGCCGACTCCCGACTGAGGATGCGCATGCAGGTCTCCAGATCCGGGCAATCCAACATCACGACGAAGTCATACTGCCCCAAGGTGGCGTAGGACCCAATCACCCGTCCCCCTAAATCGCGGGCGCGGCGCCGCGCGATCTCATGACGGCCAGTGAGATTGTCCAGGTTGGCGAGGCCCTGTTCAGTGGCCTTCCCTAACGCGATGAACATGGGCATTCCGCGGACTCCTCTCGAATGGGATTTAACGCCAACGCCTTCACCTCCACGCGAACGGTCTCAAGGGACCCGCCCGCCGCTCTACGTCATCCCGGCGTAAATCCTGCCTTCGCACTATTGCTCGCTGATCTGCACAGACTACGGTATCCCCTGGTGGTGGGCCCGAAAGAGGGGTCCATGATGCGGATCGAACCCAAGACAGCTGGCGCGGTATCCGCCGCCGGCTTTTTCTTCCTCCTTATCTTTGGAATTGGCTGGCCGGGACCTGGTTCTTGGCTGCTGATTTTTTCGTTAATGTTCATCGCAGTGGGTGCGGTGGCTTGGTGGTTGGACGGCGCCATCGTCCAGCAGACCCCGACCAGCGGGGCGGTCGCCTCTGGTGGTCCATTCCGTGGCGGCGCCATGCGCGGCCCCCTGCGGCGACAAAAGCAATCCGATTCGCTGCTGCTGAGCTTGGGGTTGCCCGGACCCGATGGCACGGGCCGCTGGGTTATGCCGAACCGCGTCCATGTGACGCTGGTCGCCGGGACCGTGGGCGTCTTGGCCATGGTGATCTTCGTCGGCGGCGCGATTAGCGGTGGCGGCTCAGCCGCTGTCGCAACGACGCAGGAACCGCAGAGCAGTGAGGCGATCGACTTTGGCCAACCCATCACGCCGGCGGAATCGGCCGCGATCGTGACAGAGGCGGTCACCCCCGTGACGCCGGGTGCAGGCATCCAGACCACCTCGGAGCCCACTCCTATCGTCGTGGAGACTCAGACCTCCACCCGTCCTGAGCTGCCCCAACCCGCCGATCCCGTGAACGCCATTGGAGCCCCCGCCATCCCGGCGGAGACGATCGTGCACGAAGTCATCGGTGGCGACACCATCTACGACCTTGCGATCACGTTCGGCTCATCAATCGAAGCGATTATGAATGCCAACGGGATCTCCGAGTTCGACACCATACGAATCGGCGATGTACTGATCGTCCCCATCCAGAGTTCCTAGCTTCCCCCTGCCGGGGCCGCCCTCTAGCGGCCTTGGTAGACGGCAGGCCGCTTCTCGCGGAAGGCAATCGTCCCTTCCGCCGCGTCATCGGATGTCGCCACGGTGGCGTAGAGCTCCGCTTCGAGCGCCAAGCCCTCGCGGAAGCCCGAGGGAAGCAGCGCCCCCTCGTAAACGGCCCGCTTCACGGCACGAACGGCGAGCGGGGCATTCCCCGCGATCTCTTCGGCCCAAGCCCGTGCTGTGGGCAACAACTCTTCGGGCGATGTGACCGTGTTGACGAGGCCCATCGCAGCGGCCTCCTCCGCATCAACGTGGTTCCCGCGGAGGAGCAGCTCCAACGCCTTCGCGAACGGCACGTAGCGGGCCAGCCGCTCCACCTGCCCACCACCGGGGACCAGCCCCCGCTTCGGAGCCATGCTGCCAATCCGTGCCGAGTCCGACATGATCCGCAGATCACAGGACAGCGCGAGAGCAAACCCACCGGCCAGACACCAGCCGTTGATCGCCGCGATCACGGGCTTCCACACCCCATCGGGGCCGAGTGGCCACTCGTCCGCTTTGGCGCGGTCCGCTAAGCCGCGCGACCGTTCCTTCTCGTCTTCCATCGCGGACGGACGCACGAGGTCACGGCCAGAGCAAAAGGCACGGCCTTCACCCGTCACGATGGCCACGTGCATGGCATCATCCTGCTGGAACTCTTTCCAGAAGGCGCTCAGCTCTCGGAACATTTCCGGGCTCAAGGCATTCATCCGCTCGGGACGATCCAACGTCACCGTCACGATCTTGCCGTCTCGGTCAATTCGGATCATCGCCGGTCCCCCCATGCTGTGTTGTGAAACAAGGCGCGGATCGCCTACCGGCCCCCCGCGACCGCGGGCACGATGCTGATCTCGTCGCCCTCCGCCACCGTCGTGCCCAAGCCCTCCAAGAACCGCACATCCTCACCATTCACGAAGACGTTGACGAAGCGACGGATCTCCCCGGCATCGTCCACGACGCGGTCCTTGAGGCCGGGATAGTTGCTGTCCAAGTCGGCGATGACGGACGCCAGGTCGCCCGCGCTCGCCGCGACCACGTCTTGGTCATTCGTGATCTTGCGCAGTGGCGTGGGAATTCGAACCGTGACGCTCATCGTCGCACCCTCTCGCTATGTCTTGGCCTACTGCGCGGATCCGTTCGGCGGCCGCACCGTACACCGCACCAACCCCAGTTCAACGCAGACGCGGTCGTGTCATTATGCCCGTGGCCCGCCTTGTAGTCAGCAAACGTCGTAGTCAAACAGACAACGCCGCGAGCGCCCATTTTTTAGATAGACGCCAAGGAGCGGCCCTGCACCTGTGCCAAGGGCTGGATCCGCCGCATCAGGTCCGCGAAGGCAACCGGCGTCAGCGATTGCGGCCCATCCACCATCGCCCGTTCCGGATTGGCGTGGACCCCCAGTACCAGGCCATCCGCACCCGCCGCCACCGCGGCCAGCGCCAGAGGGGTCACCAAAGCCGAGGCACCACTGCTATAGGCCGGATCGACGAAGACCGGCAGATGCGTCATTGATTTCAACATCGGCACTGCGGAGATGTCAGTCGTGGTGTTCGTCGCGTGTTCGAAAGTACGGATACCTGATTCGCAGAGAATCACCTGGCCGTTGCCCTTGAACAGGATGTGCTCCGCGCTCAAGAGCCAATCGTCGAGCGTGCCGGCCAAGTCACGACGCAGGAGGATCGGCTTCCCCGTCACCGCCACCGCCTCCAGCAACCCGTAATTCCGCATGTTGTACGGGCCGATCTCGATCACGTCCGCGTACTGCGCCACCGTCTCAACTCGATCGACGCTCGGCGCTTCGTTGATCACCGCGAGACCCGCTGCCTGGGCGGCGTTGGCCAGCATCCGCAAGCCCTCTTCGCCAAGCCCTGGAAACGCGTAGGGCGACTGATCGGGCCGCATCGTTGCGCCGGTGATGGCGACGGCGCCGGCGTCGCGCAAGAGCGGCGCCAAGGCGTCGATCTGCTCGGCCGATTCGACCGAGCCGGGCCCCGCGATCACCACGATCTCACCGCCCCCTACCTCGACGCTGCCAAAGCGCACCCGCGTGCCATCGGGCTGAGACTCCCGACTCGCCAGTTTGTACGACTTCTCCAATCGCACCACGCTGTCGACCTTGGCGAGCGAGCGCACATCGTCTTCCAGCACGGATGTCGAGGGCCCCACCACCGTGATGATGGTGCGCTCCACGCCCACCGTCAGTTCACCCCGGCAATTCTGTTCCGTCAGCCGGGCCAAGACAGCCTGCACATCGGTGTCACCGGCGTCGGTGCTCATCACGATGACCATCGGAACTCCTTCCGCCCGATCGACGTTTGGGGGCGGGCGCTAGTGCGCCGGTTCCGACTCCGCATGTGGTTGCCACTCGATCTGGCACTCGTCACAAACCAAGGCGGCAAGCTGCCCGGCCTCACCCTCTGCCGCCGCGTACTCCAGCTCGAGGAGCGACCCGCAGTCGGCGCAGAGCGGGCGCAGCATGTAGTCGAAGTCACCGCTCGTCGCCGACGTGCGGTGCACGAGCGTGTCGATGTCCGTCCACTCTTCGAACGGCATCTCGCGGACCTGATAGTCCACACGGGGTGGTTCAACAGTCATGCCTGCATCCTAGCAATGCTTCCAGGGCTGATTGAAGGGAGAGCCTGGCCAAAGATCAAATGAAAGCGGGCCGGTCCGACTGGCGCGAAGCAGTCGGACCGGCCCAGAGGTCGCCGCAGACCCTCATCCGTAGTTCGAGCCGACCAGTCTCCCGAACCAGACGATGTCCACGGACACGGAGCGCCCCGCGCGCTCCTCAACGGAAAGAACGCGGGCGGGCGGATGCCGCATGGTTAGTTGGAGTTGTGCGAGGTGCTTTCGAACGCTTCACGTACACCGCGGTCAAAGTACGAGGAGCTGCGGGCCGGCTTGACGCCGGTCGTCTTGGCCCCGTGACTACTGAAGATGTCGGAATTGTTGGTCCGGTCGCGACCGTCGAAGCGATTGCTGAAGCGCTTGCGCTTGCCGCACTTCTTGCACGATCCCCAGGAGAGTTCGCCCTGCGGTGGCGAGACCTGCCAGAAATGCGCGCACGTCTTCGCCCGCTTGCGCGTAGGCACGGGGACGGATGTCGCGGCGAACTCCGGGGCATCGACTTGGGGTTGAGGGTTGCGGTGCGAAGTGACCATTTCGTTCATCTCCAACGCACCCACGGACGCCAGATGGCGTGCGCGCCGTGCGAATCGACTCATGGGAGATGAATGTCGATGTGCGGCTATCGCGACCTGTAGACAGAGTGCCTGCTCCGCCGATCTCGGTCAATCCGCCTCAAGCAGCCTTTTACGACGCCTTTACGGCCCCGGATTATTTCTCTGTTCCGAGTCATTCTCGCGCTTGCCAGAATCGCATCCGCACAAGGGGCCCAGCTATGGGGAGCCGCCCACCGCCGCCTGCATCCGGGCCACGAACAATGGCAACAAGCGCTGCAACTGTTCGTCGCGGAAGCCGCCGTCTTCGTCAAAGGCCTCCTTCACCCCGGAGACCGCCAGCGCCGGTCCGATTGGTCGCCCCCAGAGCACGGTCACCACGTCCTGGAGTTGGAGGATGGGACGGGTGCCCCCGTGAGGCCCGCTTGCCACCCCGATGAAGGCAACGGCCCGATCTCGGATCTCGTCGAAGGTCAGGTGATCCAGGAAAGTCTTGATCGCGCCCGACATCCCCCCGTGATACTCCGGTGAGGCCAGGACAAGCGCATCGCATTCTTGGACCCGACGCCGCCACTCCAGCCCCAGCTCCGGCACCGGTTCTCCGCGATAGGTCGGCAGGTCCACCTGCGCCAAATCCAGCACGTCCGTCGCCAGACCTGCCGCCGCCAACTGACGCTCGACCGCGCGAACTGCATGAATCGTGAGGCCTTCGGGCCTGGGACTTCCGCTCACCAGCAGGATCGCCATCGGTACCCCTTGATCCACTCCGTCAGATAGTTCGGAGATGAATCTACAGGCTCGGCGCCGTTGGCGCGGCGGCGGCGTCTCTCGCGGGTGGGCGAGACGTCTCGCGGGCAGGTGCGTCTAGCGGGAGGGAAGGGCCACCGTGAACGTGGCGGGCATCAGTGTCGCACCATCGCTGCCCTCCTCGACGATCTCTCCATCGACTAGGTGTTCGCCGTCCTCCACGTACTTCCGCAGCACCCGCCCCTTGAACGAGACCGTCTCGTTGACCACGGCACTGCCCCGATTCTGCCAGCCCAATCGCTTCATTCGGCCCAAGGGCCCAATCCAATCCGTCACGTACTGACTGAGCCAGGCCCCTTGCAACGGCCCATGGACAATGATGTCGCGATGGCCTTCCGTGTGCGCATAATCGCGGTCGTAATGGATGCGATGCGGATTCCAGGTGATGGCGGAGAAGACCAGGAGCTGCACCTCGTTGGCGGCGTTGGTCCAGGTCGCGATCTCTTGACCCGCTTCGAGGTCGTCCCAGTACAGGCTTGGTTTCAGATCCGTCATCGTGTGATCCCTGAACTCCGGCTGATCGCCACGATTTCGCCGTCTTGATTGCGAATGGTCGTCTTGCGCACGGTCACGACGAATGAGCCGCTGCGTCCGTCCTTCTGATCGATGCTCTCCAGCACCGTCTCGCCGCGTAGCGTGTCGCCCGGGTAGATCGGCGCGACGAACTCCACCTCTTCGCCGCCGAACATCGTGCGGTTCACTTTGTTGAAGCGCGGGCCACGCTCCCCGGAACGAAAGAGGCCGTCCTCCCGGGTTTCGCTCAGTGGCCGGGACCCGGTCAGCGCCACGTTGAAGAACATGGGCGGGGCGATGGCGCCGTCGTAGCCCGCGGCGCGCGCATACTCGTCGTCGAGGTAGAGCGGGTTCAGATCGTCGACCGCTTGCGCGAACCGCACGGTCTCTTTGCCCAACACCTCGCCCTCCGTGGGCTCCCCGGCTGGCTTCCCCACCAACGCCGCGGTCTCAGGCGGAATCAGATCATCTGACATCGACTTCTCCCATGCTGTTCCAGATCTCCAGGCGCATTACTCCGGCCCCTGCCGCGATTCCAGCTCACCTCGCGTGGGGGCCGACGTGCCGACCAGGCGTCCAATGATGGCGTAGCGGAAATCCGCGCCTCCCAGGACGGCCCGCGAAGCGCGAGTCGCCAGGATCGCCTGACCCAACCAACCGACGAGGTAGAAGGGCGCGCCGGTCAGGATCGCGGCGATCACCAGGTCGTCTCCATCTTTGCTGCTATCCCAAGCCACGAACCCCACGGCGATGGCCAACGCGGAAACGATCAGCACGACGTTAAAGGCCACCGTCTGATAAAGGGTCGAAAGGAGCGCCTGCTGAGCCACCCAGGGCGAAGTGCGTTGCGTCTGGGAATAGATGCCAAAGGCGGTGAACAGGCCAAAGAGGGGCAAGATCCCCAGCCACGCCGCGAGATGCGCCCGCGCGGCCTGCTGACACTCCTCGCGGGAGGGAGGGTGCTCACGATCGCGACCGTTCGGATCCGAAGACGGGCTCTGAGACATCCGCGCAAACCTCCAACTCAACGCGGATGAGTATATCCAGGCTGGACGCCAAGGCGAGGGTGGCGGGGTAACCCAGCAAAACCGACGCCGAGATCGGAACAGCCGATCTCCACGACACGGGGCGCAGCAAGTCGCAAGACGTGACCGAGGGGAGGTGGAAGAAGGTGGGCGGGGCGACCCGGGAGAAACGGAGAAAACCCGGGTCGTCCCCGCCCTGGGGAGGATGCGAGGCTGCCTTTGGGGCAGTACAGCCTCGCCGTCTCATTTTCGCACACTTGTTCCCATTTCGCCATAATCGGTCAAGCAGACGTCGTCCCGGATATACCCCGAAATCACCACCTGCGCAGGATGCAGAGACGGATATACTCCCGCTATGTCCGACTCTGCCGTCAACGACCTGGGCGCGGTTCAGTACCTCGAAACCGAAGCGATCGGTGAGCCGGGACAACGTCGGTTCCGCATCCGTGTCACCAGCGAGGCGGGTTCAGCCTCTCTCTGGTTGGAAAAAGAGCAAGTACGGGCGCTCAGCGAGGCGATTCAGCAAGTTCTCGCGCAAAATCGGCAAGAAGACGACGGGAGACGCCCCAGCGCGCCAGCCCTGGAACCATTCCCCCTGAACCCCGATCACGACTTCCAGGTAGGGCGCCTGGCCCTTGCCTACGATGATCACGCCGATGCGCTCGCGCTCTATGTCACGGACATCGAGCGTGCCCAGGAAACGCGCGCCACAATCCGCGCCACCTTCACGCGTGCGCAAGCCCGCATCTTCTCCGCGCAAGCGGAGGTCACGATTGAAGCCGGACGCGCGGTCTGCCCTCTCTGCAAAGTCCCCCTAGATGGCTACGACCATCTCTGCCCGCCGACCAACGGCCACTCTGACGACATCTTGGCTTGGATCCCCCCGCCGGAACTCGGTTAGTCGGGCCAAGCCGGGCCACAGACGCTAGTCCGCACCTGGCCGCAAGAACCGCCCCAGACGCCGTCGCCCGCGCCGCTGCAAGCGATGGAGCCCGCTGTGCGGTGCTCCTGCTCGGTGCATGGAGTCGAGGTCGACGAGCAGCGCCAGCAACGGCACACACAGCAACAGCAGGACCTCGACGACTCGTGGACCTCGTCGCTCCGGCAGCGGCTTCGCGGGCGTGGACATAGGGACAGATTAGCAGGCAGACAACGCCCTTCGAACAATGGGCTTCGAACGACGCTCATCGCGCGGGCTGGACCCGCCCCATCGTCTCGAGGCGATCCGTGCGCCATCATGGACCGACACGACGAACACTCATAGCTCCCCACAGGGGTCTCTGTGAACGCAGCGCCGCGCCCTCGTCTTTGGACCGCCGATTACATTCTGACGCTGTTCGGCACCTTCACATTCTTCGGCAGCTTCTTCTATCTGCTCTCGGTGCTCCCGGAGTACGTGGATGAGATTGGCGGCGAGGAATGGCATATCGGCCTCATCGTCGGGGGCTTCAACCTCATCCCGCTCTTCCTGCGTCCCTTCGCGGGGCGTTGGAGCGACCGCGGACAGCGCGTCCGCCTCATGCGAATTGCGCTGGTCATCTTCGCCATCGCGCTCCTGCTCATGGTCTGGTCGGAGGACATCTGGTCGCTGCTGGCGTTGCGCGTCGTGCAGGGCATTGGCATGGCGATGTTCCCCACAGCGGCCGGGTCGCTCGTCGCGGAGCTGGCGCCGCTGCCGCGGCGCGGGGAGGGCGTGGGCTTTTTCGGAATGTCGACCAGCCTGGCCCAGATGATCTTTCCCGCCCTGGGCGTCGTCATCGCCGACACCTGGGGCTTCGACGCCATCTTCATCGTCGCCGCGGTCACCGCCGGACTCACGATTCTCACCATCGCCAGGCTCAAGGAGCCCCCCACACAGCAGACCAAGCCGATCAGGGAGCGACTCGCGGAGCTGCCCGCGGCGCTCTCCGCTCTCCGCCCACGCGGTCTCCCCGTGGGACTTCCCGCCGCGCAGAAGGGGACGCTGCCCAAGCTGGCCCTGCCGGAGACTCCCGGTAGCTTGATTCCACGTCCCGCCGTTTTTCCGATGAGCATCTTCCTCACCGTCACCATCTCGTTCGGCGCGGCCTCCGCATTCCTGCCGCTCCTTTCCGACGAACGGGATCTGGGGAACGTGGGCCTGTACTTCCTCGTTTCGGGAGCTGCTGCGGTTGTCACCCGGCCGATCGCGGGGAGCCTGTCCGACCGTCTCGGCCGGGTCGCGATCGTCGTGCCTGGCCTGCTGCTTTCGGGGATCGGTATGTGGATTCTCACCCAGGCCGACAGCCTGCCCATCATGCTCGTGGCGGGAGTCTTCGGAGGTGTCGGGCTGGGCGCCGCACACACGGGACTCCTTGCCTTAGCGCTGGACCGGGTCCGCGGCAATCAGCGTGGCGGGGCGACCGCCATCTTCCAGATCGCCTGGGACATCGGTGGCTTGCTGGGGAGCACGGCGTTGGGCTTCGTCGCCTCCGCGATCGATGTCGAGGTCGTGTTCTGGATCGCGAGCATCACCATTTTCAGCGGGGTCATCGCCTTGCTCGGCGGCCACACGATGGGCTGGACCACTCCCCACCGAGAATCAGTGACGGAGCCGCTCGCTCCAGCCCGGGCGAAGGCCTAGTCGCTCACCCGCCCGCATCCGCCAGGAACGACGGTGGCGGTTGCTGCCAGGCGGAGTCCTGGTCCACCAAGACCCAGATACCCTCACCGTGGCGCAATGTCATCGCATCGTTGAGCAGGAGCGGCAAGGTGACGTTGAAGACGCGGAAGCGTTGCAGCGCCGTGTCCCACTGGAAGATCGCGACGACGCCGTCGATGAACTCCGCTTCCTCGGCGATCGAGGTGCCGTCTGGCCCGCCCCAGGTCACCAGGTTGAGTCCCTCGAACAACTGCAGCTCAAGCGGCGCCTGCAGCTGGGGTTGCTCCCACGGCACCACCGCGCCACCAGGCACGAACGTCCAGACGCCTTCGCCCTGGAACAGCATCTCGAGCGAATTCAGAGGCCCTGGCAGCGTGGGGCTGAACGTCAAGAATTCGGCGCCATCCCAAGCGAACAAGACGTCGATGGCATTCAGGATCGCGCCCAGAGCCACGTCCACGTTTTGATTTGGTCCCGTCCAGCCCTCCAGGTTCCACCCCGGCGCCAGCTGCGCGGTGCGGATAGAAGTGTCGATCGGATCGGGATCCGGATCGGGCGGCGGCGGCAAGAAGACGACCGGATTGATCCCCGGCAGTGCGACGGTCAAGGTGCTCACACCCCGCGTGGCCGCCTTCCAGGGCGGTGTGCCCCGTCCGTCGTAAACCTTGTCGGACTCCCAATAGCGCAGTGCGAGCGTGAAGAATGTGCTCTCCGCCTCCGTGAAGGGACGGTTCTGCACAACGACCGTGCCCACCGTGAAGTCGGTGGGCGCGGCGCCGAAGGCGGGACTGCGCACGCCCACATCGGCGATGACCTCGTCGATCGTCACCGTGCGGACGGAATCCGGAACCAGGCGGTTGAGGTCGGAGACATCGATATCCCCTTCCAGAACCAGGATCGGGGGAACGTCGTCCGCCGCCAGGAACCCGGCCAGGTACAGCTCGAATGAGTCGAACCGCTCGTTGTATTCGCCGGGGCGTCTGATCACGCGGAAGGTCCCATCGCCATTCGATTCCAGGTCGCTGAACGTGCCGACCAAGACCCCGTCAAAGGCGGCCGCGAACTCCAACTCGAAGTCCAGCTCTCCGTTGATCGTATTCGTAGCGAGCGGGTGTCCATCGCCGGAACCAAAGCCAAGGCTGTCACCGAAACCAAGAATCCAGTTGTGGCCCACCTCGTGGGTTAAGGGCGAGCCGTCCAGCCGGTTGTCGTAGATGATCCCCTGCAGACGATCGGGCGAGAACGTATTGAAATTGGAGAAGACGGTCCCATTGTTGTTGACGACCGCTTCGCCAATCCCCTCGACATCGTTGCGGGTGGTGACGAAGAAGGCTTGGCAGTCGCACGAGGGCGACTCCTGAACCTGCTCACCCGTCTGGATCACGATGAAGTCGAAGACATCGCCGAACTGTTCGATGAGCAGACCGCAGAGGGTGCAGATACTCGTCGCTTGGTCCGCGTCGAAGCTGGCAAAGCCCGGTAAGAACGTCTCCGCATTCTCAATGAACACGGCATGCGTTGTGGCAAAGCTGGTTGCGCTCAGCTGCTCTCGCGGCGCCGCCCCCGCGAACGAGATATCGACGACCCCAACTCCTGGCTCGAACTCTGTGGACGCCACACTCCCGTCCCCAAAGATCAGTAGTACAGCTTTCCCAACAAGCTGATGGCTACCGTCGTCATGCACGGGTGGCCTGTTCGCTGTCACGCCGCTGCGGCTGAAGACGCCATCACCCGCCGTCGTGTCACCGTTGGTGCCATCGTCGAAGAGGCGGATGACGTCCGCGTCCACGGCGTTTGTAATCAGCAGCGGGAGACCCGGATCCGGTCGCAGGATCCCTTCGGTGTCGATGACCACGAAGTCCGCGCCCTGGGCATCGATGGCGAGCTCGATGGTGGCCGAGTCGCTGCCGTCATTGAAGATGGCGGACACGCTCCAGTTCGCCAGGGGAATCCCCCCACTGTCCTGCAACACGCGATCCGCAGGCGCGACCGTGGCGCCGGTCTCATGCGGCACCAATCCACCCCCATTCGTGAGCGTGGCGGCCAAAACAGCCATCGTCACCGCGAGCGCTCCGACGCCGGTAAGCGCCCCCCAAGTTCGAAGTGTCATTACCCGCATGAGTCTCGCAATCCCTTCGCGCCGCACGGCTGCCGGGCCCGATGGCAGGACAGATAGCTCTTGATAGCGGTTCCATGCACCACGGCATACCGGCACCCTGGTGCCAAGGAGCAGCGAACTCGTTTATGTCTAGTTCTCAAGCAGACTCGCCAGCTAACCTCCCTCCTCATGAGCAGCCGTGACCTTCCTCGCTCACTCGCCGGCCTTCGCGTCATCGAGATCGGTGATTCCACGGCGTTGTCGTACGCCGGGAAACTCCTGGCGGAGTTCGGCGCCGACGTGCTCAAGATCGAGCTACCAGATGGCGACGCTGCTCGGCGTCGCATTCCTATCCCCGACACAGCGGAAGGCACGGACGGCGTCCTACATCGCTGGATCAACAACAGCAAACGCAGCCTGATCTTGGATTGGCGAGCGGATCCGGACGGTCTCGACGTTCTCCTGGATGGCGCCGATGTCGTGATCAGCGCGGTGCCCTTCAGCGGCACCCACAGCCCGGCGACTGCGGCGGCCCTGACGCCCGACGCGCTCCGCCAGAATCGCCCCCACCTCATCGTCGCTCACATCTCAGACTTCGGGCCGGACGGCCCCCTCGCGGACTGGCAAGGCGGAGAACTAATTCTCTACGCCCTGACCGGCCTCCTCGCCGCCAGCGGTCCCTACGACCGGCCACCGCTGGCCCACGGCACCGGAATCGCCTGGCTGACCAGTGGCGTCGCGCTAGCGCTGGGCGTCCTCGTCGCACACTGGGAACGGAGCCAAAGCGGGCACGGCCAGTCGCTCGACGTCTCGCAGCAGGACACCATGTTCGGGGCGCAGGCCGCCTTGCCCTTCATCGCCTCGTTCGCCGGGGTGAGCATGCGACGCGCCGGCAAAGACCTCCGTGTCGACCTGGGCATCCTGCCCTGCGCCGACGGGCACATCGCCAGCGTCATAGGCCGCGATGGCTGGGAACGGCTCGTCGCCCTGCTCGGCGAACCCGATCTGCTGCAAGACAAGTACCTCGATCGCGGCACCCGCGTCGCCTACATGGAGGAGGCGGTCGACATTGTCTTGCGCCGCCTCAAACAGAAACCCCGCGACCATTGGTTCCACGGCGCTCAAGAGCTGCGGATGCCCTTCGCCAAGGTGCAGAGCGCACGCGACTTAGCAGAGTGCCCCCAACTCAACGACCGCGGCTACTTCATCACCGTCGACGGCGCCGACGGTCGACACGTACGCATGCCCTCTCGTCCCTTCCTCATGCACGGCACTCCCTGGCGGATGTCCTGCCCCGCTCCGATCCTGGGTGACACCAGCGCAAACGAGGTCGGCTGGGAGCCTCGTCCGCAGCCATCGGATGAACCGGCGGTCCAGCCGGCAAGCGAGAATGCGCTCCCGCTGGCCGGCATCCGCGTGCTCGAACTGGGTACGGCTTGGGCCGGACCTTGCGGGACCAAGATCCTGGCCGACCTCGGCGCCGACGTGATCAAGATCGAGTCCCCCACCCACCCTGACAACGCCCGCGTCGCCCCTTACACGGACGGCGACCTCGGCGACCGCTTTTTCGATCGCAACGTCGCCTATCTCATCGCCAACACCAGCAAGGCGCACCTCGCCTTAGAGCTGTCGCGCCCGCACGCTCAAGAACTCTTCAAGCGCCTCGTTGCTGGGGCTGACGTCGTCTTCGAGAACTACACGCCGCACGTCATGGCACAGTTCGGCCTCAGCTACGACCAGCTCCGCCAGATCAATCCCGCCCTGATCATGCTCTCGACCTGCGGCTACGGGCACACCGGCCCCTGGAGCGACTACGCCGCCTACGGTTGGAGTTTGGAACCGGGCAGCGGCATCGCCGACGTCACCGGCTATGCCGACGGCCCGCCTGTCGCCAGCGCCATTCCCTATCCGGACATGGCGACCGCGCTCCACGGCGCCTTCGCCGTTTTGGTAGCGCTGGAACATCGGCGTCGCAGCGGCGAGGGCCAATGGATCGACGTCGCCCAATATGAGCTTGCAGCGCTGTCGGGCCTGACACCGCTGCTGCACTACATGACGACGGGCGATGCTTGGGGGCGCCACGGCAACCGCCATCCTTGGTTCGCGCCACACAACATCTACCCCGCCAAGCCCGACGGTTCCGGTCTCGACGTGGGCACTGATGCTGAAGGCAATCCGACCCACGATGCCTGGGTCGCCATCTCTGTCGAGCACGACGACGAGTGGCCGCTTCTCGTCGCGGCGCTGGACGGCGCGCTGCCCGATCGCACGGAATGGGCGAGCTTCGAGGGCCGCAAGGCTGAGGAAGACGCCATCGATGCCGCGATCAGCGGCTGGACCAGCCAGCGCACCAACGTCGAAGCGGCTGAATTGCTTCAAGCAGCCGGCGTCCGGGCCGCTCCCGTCAACCGTTACGAGCAAGCGCTACGCAATCCGCAACCCTGGCACCGTGGCTACCTGGTTCGGGCGGAGCATGAGGAGAGCGGCGCGCGCATTGTTCCCGGTGTCTGGCAGCGCTTCAGCCGCACGCCCGGCCGGGTGCGCTGGGCCGCGACGAACTTTGGCGCGCAGAACGGTCTCGTCCTGCAAGGCATCCTCGGTCTCAGCGAAGCAGACCTTGCCACGATGTACGCCGAGGGAGAAACCGCCGACACTCCCACCGGCCTCGCTCGCCCCCCCGTCGCCGGGCTCCCGATCGAACAGGCGATCGATCTCGGCATCAGTCGCGGCCTCGATCCGGACTACCTCGCCTGGAACCACGCGGGTCCCGTCACGCCACTGCCGAAGTCAATACCGTTCAAGTGGGGCTCCATGTCCAATGCGCCTCCCATACCTGCCAAGGAGACGAACTAATGGCCAATGCCAACGAATGGGCCCACCCCGAGCTTCTCGTCGATACCGCCTGGCTCGCTGACCACCTCGACGATCCCCAAGTGCGCATCGTCGACTGTGACGGCCCTCCCAGAGTCGAGCGCCTCCACATCCCGGGCGCCGTGTTCGCGCCGACCTCCTCCTGGAAGGGCGACGGCAATGAGACCGACCTGTACGGCATCGACGACTCCGAGCGGTTCGCCGAACTCGTCGGTGGTATGGGCATCGACAATGAGACGTTGGTGATCGCGTACGACGGCTGTGGTGGCATGTTCGCGGCCCGGCTCTGGTGGACGCTGCATCGCTTCGGCTACGACAACTGTCGTCTCCTCGATGGTGGCCTGGACGCTTGGTACGACGAAGGCCGGCCCTTGGTCCACGCCCGCCCGCAGGTCGCACCGCGCACCTTCACCGCCTTGCCTCCCAGCAGCGAGACGCTCTGCGATCTCGACGGCATCCTTGCCGCGCAGGGCGGTGACACGACCCTGCTCGATGTCCGAACCGCCGCCGAATGGCGCGGCATGGCATTGTCGGAAGAGCGCGGAGGCCATATCCCTGGGGCCACGCACCTGCTCTGGTCTGATGTCATGGCGGAGCCGGTCCGCCGCTTCAAGTCCCCCCAGGAAGTTGCGTCGCTCTTCCAAGCACAAGGTCTGGAGTCGGATCAGCCCGTGATCACCTACTGCTGGGTGGGGATGCGCGCCTCACACACGCTCTTCACGCTGCGGCTTTGCGGCTACGATCATGTCAGGATGTATGACGCATCGTGGCGTGAGTACGGCAACCTGCCCGACACTCCCATCGTCAAACCCTGACCGATCCGAACCGCAAATCTGAACATGGCTGGAGAGAACCTCATGAGCAACTGGGCACACCCGGAACTCCTCGCCGACACGGACTGGGTCGCCGATCACCTTGACGACCCGCAGGTCCGCATCGTTGACTGCGACGTGCTGCCGTCGTATCAGCGTCTCCACATCCCCAACGCTGTTTGGGCGGGCTCGCACTACTGGAAGGGCGACGGCCAGAACGACAGCGGCCTGTACGGCATCGACGACCCGGAGCAGTTCGCCAAGATGATCGGCCGCCTCGGTGTCGACAACGACACCAAGATCATCGCCTACGACGGTTCGGGTGGCGTCTACGCGGCACGCTTCTGGTGGACGCTCGATCGCTTCGGGCACACCAACGTCCAGATCCTCGATGGCGGCCTCGACAAGTGGTACGACGAGGGCCGCCCCCTCTCCCGCGACAACGTCCGCGCTGAGGCACGCACCTTCACCGCGCAGCCTCCCCATAGCGACACCTGCGTTCTCATCGACGAGATCGTCAGCCGCCAGACTGACGACAGCCACGTCTTTTGGGACACCCGCTCCGATGGCGAATGGCTGGGCACGAACACACGGGGTACCAAGCGCGGCGGTCGCATCCCAGGCGCGGCGCACCTGGAGTGGCTCAACAACCTCAATCAGCCCGTGCGCACGCTCAAGGATCCGGACGATATCCGCGCCACTCTCGCGGAGCTGGGGATCACGCCGGAGAAGACCGTGACCACTTATTGACAGGCCGGCATCCGTGCGGCGCACGGCATGTTCCTCCTCCGCCTCCTGGGCTACGACAACGCCCGCGTCTACGACGGCTCTTGGGGCGAATACGGCAACGCGATGGAGACCCCGATCGAAACGGAGTAGCGACGTCGCCTTGCCTGATCCAAGGAGCCAGCGAAGGAGCGGACGATGGACCTGACCGTCGGCCAAACGGCGGAGCGATCACTGCACGTCAGCGCAAAGATCGTGCAGAAGTACGCCGAGGTCAGCGGCGACTACAACAAGCTGCACTTCGACGAAGAGTGGACGGCGCGAACCCGGTTCGGACGGCTCATGGCCCAAGGCGGAATCGCCACGGGCATCTTGCATGCCCTAGTGGCCATGGACATGCCCGGGCCCGGTACCGTCTTCATGGAGCAGCACTGGCACTTCCCCGCACCCGTTTTCATCGACGACACGATCACGGCGACCGGCACCGTGAAGTGGGTCCATGAGTCGAAACCGATCGCCACGCTGGAGTTCGTCGTCGCCAACCAGGACGGCGTCGAAGTCCTCACTGGCGAGGCGACGATCTACCAGGCTCAGCCAGAAAACTAGAACGCAGCCTGAGGAGCGAGTGATGCCCGAAACGAAAGCCGTGCTCTTCGACTTCGGCGGAACACTGTTCTCTTACGAGACGACGATCCCCGTCCGGCGCGAACGCGCCGTCAAGCTCGCGCAGCTCATCGGGCACTCCGAGGTGGACGCCGTCCACGTCGCGCTACACGAAGGGACGCGCGCCGCCTTCAACCGGGTCATGCGCCACCCGTTCTACATGCATGTCGATGTGATGATGGAGGGCGTCGACAACGCCCTCGGGACACTCGGCGCCGAACTCACACAGACTCAACTCGACGGCTTCCGCGACCGCACTTTCCTGCGCGGCGTGAGCCATGCCGCGCCGCGGCCCGGCATGCGCACCACATTGCAAGCAATCCGCGTCCGTGGGATTCACCTCGGCGGCGTCTCCAACGCCGACATCGGCCAGTTCGATGCCATGATCGAAATGCTGGATGTCCGCGACATCTTCCACTCGCTGCTCTGCAGCGAGGAGGCGCAATCCTGCAAACCAGATCCGGGGATCTTCCACCAAGCGCTCGAACGAGCGGGCTGCGCCCCTGAAGAAGCCGTCTTTGTCGGCGACACACCAATCGCCGACATCGAGGGCGCGGAAGCCGTGGGGATGCGCGCCGTCCTGATCGAGGAGACCACCGATATCGCCATCGATCGCGGCGATCCCTCGATCGCAAAGATCACGATCAAGGAGCTTCCCGAGTTGCTCGATCTGATCTAGTCGGCCCAGCCCCGTTTCGGCGCGTGGGCGCTACTTTGCTCCGGTCGCCCGCAGACGAAGCGTCTTCATCATCAGCGCCATCATCGCGAGCGGCGGCGCGGCGATGAACATGTCACGCCAAGCGCGACTGCCCGACCGATCGAACGTGCGGCATCGTCGGTCACTGGGCAGGTCACCGACCCGAAGACCAGCACTGGGGCCGCGCTCCGCCAGGTCCGCCGATCGAAACTGCCCACCGCCCAAGGTGGGGAGGTCGAACTCTGGAACCAAGTCACCCGGCTTGGGATCCGCGCGTCTGTAGCGCATGTCGCCCAGGATTAATCCTGTGCGCAGGCGCTCGAAACGGTACTGACTCCCGGCCTCCGAAGTCGACGTAGCCTTCGAACGCAGCCATCGCGGGGCAGGATCCCTCAGCATCGATCTCTGCCAATGTGCTGAAGATGTGCGAAAGCGAACCCCGCTCACAGAGGTCTTCGGTTGATCCGAACACGGGGTTCTTTCAGCCGGTCAATGCACGTCATCAGGACAACAGACTCTGCCAAGGCCTCAACGCCGTATTGGGGTGCGGACGCCAGAACCTTGAGCAACATCGGCGCCGACCGAAGCTGACCGGCGCCCAGTCCCCGTATGCTGTAAGCACACCGGTATTCGCCAGAGACGGACAGAGACGATGCCCAACTACGAGTTCCAATGCCAGAAGTGCAAGCGGGCGTTCACGCTGAAGCGGCCGATGTCGGAAGCGGGCGACCCCGCCGTCTGCCCTGACGACGACAGCCCGGCCCAGCGCCTGTTTAGCGCTGGCGCCGTGCAGCGCTCCGGCTTCCGTGAGCGTCACGCCGTCCGCCTCGACACTGCCTCCGCCGGTAGCGGTGCCTCCTCCGGTGGCGGTGCCTCTTTCGACAAGGAAGCCGCCCTCGAAGCCGGGCAAATCGCTGACGGGCGCGCCGATAAGGCCGGGGTACCCCGAGCCCCCGGCCACGGCGACTAGCCCCACAACTTCAGATCCGGGTTCGCTTGCGCAGTCTTCCCTCTAGGCTGTGCTCCCACCGCGCTCAGCGAGACAAAAGGAAAAGGGACAAGATGCCCGAGTACACCGCGCTGACGTTCGATCTGACGGACAACGTCGCCACGATCACCCTTAATCGGCCTGAGGCCGCGAACGCCCTCAACTTTGAGTTGGCGCGCGACCTCATGTACGCCTCACTTGAGTGCGATGAAGACCCCAACATCCGCGCCGTCGTCATCACCGGCGCCGGTCGCTTCTTCTGCGCGGGCGGCGACCTCAAATCGTTCGCGGCGGCCCCAGAAATGCCCGTGCACCTGAAAGAGGTGACGACCTATTTGCACGCCGCCGTCTCTCGCTTCACGCGCATGGACGCCCCAGTCATCGGCGCCATCAACGGCGTCGCCGCGGGCGCGGGGATGAGCCTCGCCTGTTCCTGCGACATCGTGCTCGCCGCCGAATCGTCCCGCTTCACCATGGCCTACACCCGCGCCGGTCTCACGCCGGACGGATCCTCCACCTATTTCCTCTCGCGGGCCGTCGGCCTCAAGAAGGCCCTGGAGCTGACCTTGACGAACCGCATGCTCTCGGCGCAGGAGGCGGAGGACTACGGGATCGTCACGCGCGTCGTCGCCGACGACGACTTGGCGAGCGAAACCGCCAGTCTTGCCACTCAGCTCGCCTCCGGTGCCACGCTCGCCCTCGGCGCCGCCAAACGCCTGCTCCATGACGGCTGGACGGGCACCCTGGAGACGCAGATGGAACTCGAGACCCGCGCGATCGCGGACATGGCCCGCACCGCCGATGCGAAGGAAGGCATCAGCGCCTTCATCGAAAAGCGCGATCCTAACTTCACCGGCCGTTAGCAAGCGGATCAGTCGACGGCGAAATTCAGCGCCGCGGGCTCTTTCGGCAGTCCGGGCATCGTCATGATGTCGCCAGAGATGACCACTAGGAACCCTGCTCCGGCTGAGGGACGGACTTCACGGACCGTGAATTCGTGGTTCTGGGGACGCCCCAGCAACGTGGCATTGTCCGACAGCGAGTACTGCGTCTTGGCGATGCAGACCGGCAGGTCTTCCATCTCCAGCCGCTTCATCCGTCGCAGGGTCAGCTCCGCCTGTCGCAGATAGACCACGTTCCCGGCGCCGTAGACCTGGCGCGCGACCGTTTCGATCTTCTCTTTCAGGGGCGCCTCGAGTTCATACAGCCGTTGCACCGCTCCCGGCTCGTGTGCGAGCGCATCCTGCACCGCCTCACCGAGAACCAAACAGCCCTCTCCCCCGCCAGCGAAGGGATTCGCTTCCGCGGATCGCACCTTTCGCGCTTCGCAATGAGCAGCGATCGCAGCGACCTCCGCGTCGGTATCGGATGGGAAGCGGTTGATCGCCACTACCGGCGTCACGCCATGCTGCTGCATATTGTCGATGTGCGCGTCTAGGTTCGACATCCCCGCCTCCAGCGCCGCCAGATCCTCCACTTCCAGGTCCTTCGCATCACGACCGCCATGCCGCTTGATGGCGCGCGCCGTTGTCACGATGACCGCGACCTCCGGATTGAATCCGCCGAACCGGGAAACCACGTTGAAGAACTTCTCCGCGCCCAGATCGGAGCCAAAGCCAGCCTCAGTGATCACGATGTCGGATGTCGCCAAGGCGGCACGTGTCGCCACAATGCTGTTGCAACCCAGCGCAATGTTCGCGAACGGGCCGCCATGCACAAAGGCGGGCCCGCCGTCGGTCGTCTGCACCAGATTGGGCTGCATCGCTTGCTTCAGTAACACGGTCATCGCCGCGTCCACGCCCAAGTCTTTGCAGGTCACCGGCTGAATGTCGCGGGTATAGCCCACGATGACGCGGCCCAGACGCGCGTGCAGATCTCCCAGGTCACTGGCGACCGACAAGATCGCCATCACCTCCGACGCAGGCGTGATGTCGAACCCCTCCTCGCGTGGGATCCCATCCATCGTGCCGCCCATGCCCACGACCAGGTTGCGCAAGGCACGGTCGTTCATGTCCAAACAGCGGCGCCACGTAATCCGGCGCGCGTCCAGCCCGTGCGGATTGCCATGGAACATGGAGTTGTCGATGATCGCGGACAGCAGATTGTTCGCCGTCGTGATGGCGTGCAGGTCGCCGGTGAAGTGCAAGTTGATATCGTCCGCCGGCAGCGCCTCTGAGGCACCCCCGCCGGTCCCGCCGCCCTTGATCCCCATGACCGGCCCCACCGACGGCTCGCGCAGCGCCACGGTGGCGTTGGCCCCTTGCCGGCGCAGCGCCTGGACCAATCCCAACGATGTCGTCGTTTTTCCCTCGCCCGCGGTCGTCGGTGTCATCCCCGTCACCAAGACCAGTCGGCCCCCTTGACCGCTCGACTCCGCCGCCGAAAGCCGCGCCATCGCCTCAGCCGTGATCTTCGCCTTGTACGGGCCGTACAGCTCTAGGTCATCCTCCGACAATCCGAGATCGGCGGCCACTTCGACGATTCGACGCATCAGCATTCCCCAAGGTTCCAAAGTGCGAGTTGCGCCTCACTATATCGGGCCGCTTCCCAGCGATCTCCATCGCAGGCAGCGTGAACTGTCATCGGCCCTACCGATTGCTGGCCCCCCGAGGCCGAGGCCCAGCGACTAGCGGACCGTCTCCACCTCGACATCCGTGATCTTTCGCGTGTTGACCACCATCGACAGGGACCACTTGCCCGGCTCGTTGATGGTCACCGGAACCACCGCAACCGTCCAGGGGGGCTCCACGCGGTGTTCGAGAAAATCGATCTCCTGCAGCCCTTGACCGGTGTCGTTGAGGATGCGTATCTGCACGAGATCGGATTCCACCAGCTCATTTACCACCAGCCGCACGAAGAACTGTTGCCCGACTGGAACTGGCCCCTCCACCGCCACCACAATCGGGAGATCAGGATCCGCTTGGTCGACGGCGAAAGCCAATTCAGCCGACCCACCGGGACCACCCAACCCGCACGCCGCTGTCGCCAAGCCCGCGGCAAGAATCACCGCTCCCACCATGAGACGTTTTCTCATCGCGGCCGCCAGTAGAGGTACCAGAACCCACCGAGAGTTGAGGTCAGGCCGACGACCGCCAGAAGCGGGATGTAAGCGCGCAGCGTGTCAATGAGCGGCGGCGCGACAATCACGGCGAAGCCCAGTCCTACCACGAAAACCAGTCCACTCAGGATCACGGCGCCAAGCAGGAGATCCCGTCGTGTGAGCGGTTGCTCGATCGATTCTCTGGACGGTGGCTCTCGCGGCGGCATATGCTCAGTATAGTTCCGCCTCAGGGCATCTCCTATTGAAACGGACCGGTGGATGACCGACGTATCGCAGGGCAGTCCGTACCAAACGATGGTAACCCTGCTCCTCGCCGTCCCGAAGCGCCCAGACTCCACCCAAGAGCTCGCCCAGTGGCGCAAAGATTCGGGCGCCCTCGTCGTCACTATCGGCGATGCCGGCGTCAACAGTGTCTCTGCTCTGTTCGGGACCGTTCGCGATGCCGTCCACGTTTCAGACCGTCATCACCATCGCTGGAGAGAACGACTCCGCCTTTCCGGACGGACGATCGCACCCACGCTGTTTCCGATCCTGATGTCCGGCGGCCACTCCCAGGGCGTCAGCGCACAGACGATGATCTACTCAGCCGCGACATCCCTCGCACGCGTCAACGACAAGAGCGCCATCGTTGTCGAGGCGCAGCCCGGCGCGGGATTCTGGAACGACCCCTGCTCCGCAGACCTCCTCCTGGTTGCGAGTAGCGATCACGCGGATCGGGTTCGTGAGCAGATCCGCCTGGTGGCCACGCCCGAATCCACGGTCGTCATGGCGCCGCAGCGCGAATCGATCGCGGATGCCGTCCGCGAAGCGACGCGCGAAGTGGGCGCAACCCTGGAAGAGGTCGCCAGCCGCTGCAAGATCGGCAAGATTGAGCCCACGGAGAACGGGCAGCGCTTCACAATCGAGATCCCAGCTGGCCGCTACACCGTCGAAGTACCGGTGCCGGGTGCGCATCAACGCACCAATCTCGCAACCGCTCTCCTCGCCTCGAGCGTGTTGAGCCGGGACGCGATCGACGCCAAAGGCATCGCGGCCCGTCTCAAATACGCGGAGCTCCCCCTGCGTCTGGAGTCGATCAAGACCTCGCCCCGCACTCTGGCGGACTCCGCGAGCAGCCGGCTCGCCTACCGAGCCTTGGAGCAGACCCTTCGTGAGGCCGCGATCGTGCCTTCGCTGATCATCGCGACCCTGGATGCTGAGACCAACATCGACGACCTCGCGACAACGCTGCAGGCACTGGGCGCAGAGGTCCGTCTCGCCTTCGCTCGTGTCGACCGGCCCATCGCGGATGCCCTCGCACAAACCCTTCGCGACCAAGGCGTCGCCCTGCAACTGGCGGGCGATCCCGGCTCGGCGCTTGATCAAGCCCTGGCCGGCGCGGGGTCACGAGACACCATCCTCGTCTTTGGCGCTCGACGACCCACCGCTGACGCCCGCGCGTACCTCCTGGGCCTGGAACAAGACCCCGTCTGAGTGCCCATCATTCCATTCGTGGCAGCACCTCCCGTTGGGGCCAAGGCGTCGTCTCGTCGACCCGGAACCAGAAGGCGTCACCGTGATTCAGAGTCGTCAAGCTGTTCAGGGCCGCCGGGAGGTCTCTCGCATAACTGAGGAACGCGCCGGCCGCCGCGTCCCACGTCTGCACGCTGATGCAGTCATCACCGAACACGGCAACCGCATCTTCCACCGCCACGTTGTCGAAGCCAGTCCAGGCCATCAGGTTTGGCATTCCGAAGCCGGCGAATCCGCTTGTGCGACCGATATCGGAGAACACGGTTTCGTCCACCTCCCACTCGAACGCTTCGTCCGCATTCGAGAGGATCCACAAGCCAACTCCCGGCCCGATTGCCGTGAGATCACTCAGGAAGGGAGGATCGTTGGGCCGATAGGTCGCGAATCGTGTCTCGTCCCAACTGAAGACCACGTCGATGTTGTCAGCAACCGGCGCGAAGAGGTTTTCGACGAGTCCAGCCTTTCCCGTCCAGCCAACGAAGTTGAACCCAGGTTCGAGTCGCATCGTTCGGGTCTCTACTTGTGTTGCTGGCGACACCAGTCGCTCGGATCCTGAAACGCCAAGACGCGCAGTCGCATCTTCTTGCGGCGCGAGCGCGGCGAAATCTATCGCTCCGCCCCCACGGCGTTCGCCGAGTGCTCGTTGAGCACGCTCAATAGAACGAGAGACCCAACAACGCCAATGACCGCCGCAAACGCCAGATACATGTTTCTCAAGACACTCTCCTTCTGGATTGTGCCGAGTTTAGAATCAACCCAAGCTACACACAACGATGACGAACAGAGACTGACTCTCCGATCCGACACCCCATCTCCGGCGGTGCGAGTGCTGCGGCGCGATTACGAGCGCGTTACTCCTGCGGGTAACGCCAGGGTGCGTCGGGCTGGTCGGCCTCTTCGTCCAGCGTCCACATCGGCAACGACAGTCCCGGCGCGACGTCCTTGAAGACCATTCGCATCCGGCTGCCAATCCCTACCTGCTGGACCACATCCGGCGGCGCCAACTCCCCCTCCACCGTGGCCGTGTTCCCCGCCACGCGCAGCGACGTGAACTCCTCCGGCTGATCCTTCTGCGTATCCAGGTCAACCAGCAAGATCTGATACGGCGCATGCTCCTTCAGCGCGGGCTGAATTGCGTGGTGGACCTCGCCGTAGGAGTGCACGGTCCCTTTGCCCTCCACGGGCACCCAGTCGAAGTCGGCTTCGGCACACCAGGGGCACGCGGTCCGCGGCGGGTAGCACAGCAGCTTGCACGACTGGCACTGCTGCAAATGGAACTCATGATCCGCGCAGTGCGCGAAGTAGGTCAGGTTCTCGCCATCGTTGTCGTTGATCTGGAGATGCATCCCCAGGTATTCACCCTCAACCGGCATCGTCTGCTCCTTCGTCTGCCCGCGCCCTCAGCCGGAGGCGCCGCGCGAGAACTTTGTGCTTGCCTTAGCCCTTGCGCATCACCAACGCCGACGCTGCCGCTGGATAGGCCCACCCCAGGTTCGCCGTCAGGTTCACTTCCTTCAGTTGGCGGCAGGCACCCTCTGTCGGGCCGGGCGTCTCGTAGTCGTATGTGTGCTGGCGCTTGCCGTCCGGGCCTACGGGGCAGTAGTCGTCCACCTCGCCGCGAAGCTGGCGCACGTTTTCGATCACCATGTTCATGCCGTGCGTGTAGACCTCACAGAGATGGCCCCCACTCGTGTTGTTGGGCCGCTCGCCGCCCAACTGAATCGCGCCGCTGTCCAAGTAATCGCCGATCTCGCCCGGCGGGGCGAATCCGTAGTCCTGGAGTTGCAAGGCCGTCGTGAAGGTGAAGGCGTCGTACGACCCCGTCGCGTCCATCTCCTCCGGCCCGTGTCCCGCGTTCGGCCACAGCAGGTCCTTCGCGTACCAGGCCGCGACCCGCGAGATGGGACCGTACTGATAGTGCAGCGTGATGTCATTGCCCGGCTTGCAGCAGCGACCCACCACACCCAAGATCCGCGCCGGCGTGTGGCGATAGTCGTAGGCCCGCTCCACGCTGGTCACGATGATCGCTGTCCCGTTGTCCGTCTCCACGCAGCAATCCAGAAGATGCAGCGGCTTCACGATCATCCGGCTATTGAGGACATCGTCCACCGTCATCCGGTTCTTGTAGTAGGCCTTGGGGTTCTGCGACGCGTGACGGCTATGCGCCACCTTCACCTTCGCCAACTGCTCCGGCTTCAGGTTGTAATCGTGCATGGCACGCATGAACGTCTGACTGAAGTTTTGCCCGGCGCTGAACCAGCCGTAGGCGGCGTTGTGCAAACGGTCGCCCCCCAACGGCGCCTGTGCCCGCGCCCCGGTGCCCCCGATCCGCACTTCCGAATACCCGTTCATCGACCTGAAGATGACGACCGTCTTGCACATCCCCGCCTCGATCGCGCCGATCGCCAACCCCACCAAGTTCTCCGTGCTGGAGCCGCCGCCAAAAATGTCAGTGTAGAAATTGAGCCGGATACCAAGATCAGAGGCGACCATCGGCGACTGCACCGAATCGTTGCCTGAGTACGACATCATCCCGTCAATCTCACCCGGCTTGATCCCAGCGTCGGCCATCGCGTGCCGGATCGCCGTAGTCGCCAGCTTGCGGGTGGTGACACCGGAGCCGCGCGTGTACTCCGTCTCCCCGATGCCGATGATCGCGTACTTGTCGCGCAGGTACTTCGGCGCCGTCGTATCAATGTCGGTCGTCATCGTCTCTCCGATCTCAGGACTGTCAGTCGCGCTGCGGCCAGAAGAGCTCTCGAAGCCCATCCGACCAGCGGCAGCGCGGGTCAGGCTAACGCATCGAAGAGCTTAGGCGGCAGCACGGAAGAGCCACGGCGCAATCGGTGAGCCATACCAGCCGCTATCCGACTGAATCTCCATCCAGCAGGCCGAGGACGTATTGCCCCAGGCGGGGGTAGTGAGTCAACCGCCCCTGCATGTGCTGGGTGATGACCCTCATGTCCTGGTAGCGACGCTGGAAGTCCCGATCGCGATAGATGCCGTCGGTGCCCACGATGTTGTAGGCCAGATCCATCACCGCATCGGCCTCGCGAATCGTATGGGTACCGGCCATGCGCATGCGGACCTTTTGCTCTGGCGAGGTCTCGCCAGCGGCCACGACTGAAGCCCATGCGCCCCCCACGGTGATGTGCAAGAACTGGTCTGCTGCCCGCCAGCGCGTTTCGGCCCGACCCATCAGGTCTTGGACGACCGGATCGTCGCGCAAGAGCTTCGTGCTGTACAACGCCGTTTTCCCGCTCGACAGGTCAATCGCAAAATCCAGCGCCGCACGGGCAACACCCAGCGCCACCGCGGCAAACCCCACCGCAAACTTCAGGTTGATCGGGATCGCATAGATCGGCCCCGGCTCGCGCGGTGTCGCCTGCGACCGAGTGTGCCGGCCCTCCGGCACAAACAATCTGCTGGCACGGAAGTCGTGGCTGCCCGTGCCCCGCATGCCGGTCACGTCCCAGGCTTCGACGATCTCCACGTCTTCCTTGGGAAAGACGAACATCTCCACCGCCCCGCCTTCCGCCGTCCCGTCATCGATCCGAGCGGCACCCCCCATCCAAGTCGCGTGGTCGCAGCCGCTCGAAAAACGCCAGTGGCCGGTGAGTTCGTAGCCACCTTCCACCGCCTTCGCCCGCGAATCCACCGGCGTTCCATTGGCGATGGCCGCCCGCGGATTCGCCCAAATCTCGCGACTCGTCTCGTCGGGAAGTAATGCCGCCAACGCCGTCCACACGCAGCCCTGATTGACGCACCATGCTGTGCTGGCGTCGGCGTGGCCAATGCGCTGGACGGCGTTGAGGTAGTCGGGAAATTGCACCTCAAGCCCGTCGTAGGTCTTGGGGACCAAGAGGCGGAACAGCCCCGCATCGGCCATCGCCTCCGCGAGGGGGGTCGGCAATTTTCGCGCAGAGTCAATCGCCGCCGCCGCCGCCGCGATCTGAGGCGCCAACGCCTCCGCGATCTCCAGCGCCGGACCATGCCCGTCTGTCGCCGCCATACGGCACCATCCAATCGCGGCTCATCATCACCGCCCGTCGCGGCCTCGGCAAGCACCCAGACCAACGCCGCCCCTCAAACCGCGATCTCTGCCAGACTGGGCCTTCCCAATTGAAGGAGCGTGAAGTGCCCGAACGAGTCCAAGCCGACCGCAGCCAAGACCCCACCAGCGATCTCTTCCAAGCGATCTACTCGCAGCGGGCCATCCGTCGTTTCAAGCCTGACCCTGTCCCGGACGATGTCCTCTGGCAGATCCTGGAGGCCGCCACCAAAGCCCCCAGCGGCAGCAACACCCAGCCCTGGGGCTTCGTCGTCATCACCGACGACGAACCGCGCGCCACCATCGCCGGCTACCTCCGTGAAGCCGTGCAAAAGGATGAGCGCTTCAAAGGCATGTTCGAGGACGTCGACAAGATCGAAGACCCGTCCCAACGTCGCATGTTGCAAGGCGCGCAGAAGCTTTTCCTGGAGCTCAACCACGCGCCGGTCCTGATCTTCCCCTGCCTGCATCAGATTCAGTCCCCAGCGCCTACGGGCCTCCTGGCTGGGAGCAGCATCTACGGCGCTGTGCAGAACCTCCAACTCGCCGCCCGCGGTCACGGGCTCGGCACCGTCCTCACCACCTTTCAGCAGTTCTTCGAGCCCGAGCTTCGTGAGCTGCTCTCCTTGCCGGAAGAGGCCACTCCCGTCGCCCTCATCCCGCTCGGCTACCCCGAGGGCTGGTTCGGCACGACGAAGCGCCAACCGATTGAGAACGTCGTCCACTGGAACGCTTGGGGCGGCCGCCGCGACTGAGCGTTCCTACACCCCCTGCTGCTCGAACGTCCGATCGATCCGCTCGAATCGCCGCCGGATCGACACCCGGCTCTCCTCGTGCGGCAGGATGTAGAGCCGGTTCGCCTTCACGGCCTCCACGACGACCGCCGCCACTGCATCGGCTCCCAAGACGCCGCCGGCCATGTCTTCATTGCCGGCGTCTTGATCGGCGACTCCGGGCGAAGCCGATGGTCCGCCAAACTGCGCCGGTCGGTTCCGCTCCGACTCACCGATCGCCGTCTCCACACGCATCGGGCACAGCACCGACACGCCCACCTCGGTCCCGCGCAGCTCACGCTGCAAGACCTCCGCAATCGCCACGACCCCGTACTTCGACACGCAATATGGACCTAGCTCCTCGTTCGGCACCAATCCCGCGAACGACGACGTGAACAGCACGTGCCCCGGCTCCCCCTGCGCCACCATCCGCGAGACGAAGGCCTCCACGCCGTGAATCGGCCCCCAGAGATTCACCTGCAATGTCCACTCCCAATCGGAATGCTGCATCTCCAACATCGGGCCGCCCAAGGCGATGCCGGCGTTGTTGAAGAGCAAGTGCACCGCGCCCATGCGCTCAAAGGCCCTATCGGCAAGCGCCTCCACGCGGGCGCGGTCCCCCACGTCGCAGACCACCCCCACCACCTCTGCACCGCTCGACGCCAGATCCGCGACCGCCGCATCCAGACGTGCCTTCTCCACGTCAGCCAAGACCAGTCGCATTCCCTCAGCCGCCAGCGCCCGCGCCGTCGCCAAGCCAATCCCGCTCGCCCCACCCGTAATCACCGCCACCTTGCCATTCAGATCGTCCATGCTCACACTCCTCTTCGCCCGGTTCACTCAGTCGACGGATTCGCCGAGAGCGGTGCTGTTCCGATCAGAAGCCCGCCTTGCGCACCGCCGGGATCACCTCCCGCGCGAACAGCGCCAGCTCATCGTGGTCGTAGGGCGCGCGCAAGCTCAGGATCACATGGTCGACGCCCAACTCCCCCAGCGACGAAATCTGCGACGCGATCTCGTCCGGCGTACCCACCAGCGCTCGCTTCCGTACCTCCTCTGGCGTCCCCGCGCGCGCCTTCGCCACGGCCTCCAGTTTGGCCTCCAGTTTCGCTGGGTCCGTATCGATCACCAGCGGCGCCGCCAACGAATTCCGGATCGTGCTCGGATCCCGGCCCACCGTTTGGCAGTGTTTCTCAAGCGCACCTAGAAGCTGCGTGTAGTCCTCGCGCGGCTGCAGGAACGTGTTCCAGCCGTCGGCGTGGCGGGCCACCGCCCGTAACGTCAGTTGTGGTCCACCACCGCCCACCCAGATCGGGATGTGTGGCTTCTGGATCGGTTTCGGCTCACAGAAGGCATCCGTAATCGTGTAGAACTTCCCGGCGAAGTTCGCGCGAGTCTCGGTCCACAGCGCCTTCATCACCTGAAGGCCTTCCTCCATTTGGTAGATCCGCTCCGAGATGTGCGGGAAGTCGATGCCGTAGGCGTCGTACTCCATCTCCCACCAGCCGGCGCCGATTCCCATCTCCAAACGACCTCCCGAGATCACATCGAGCGTCGACGCGATGTTGGCGAGCACCGCGGGGTGTCGGTAAGAGTTCCCCGTCACCAACGTCCCGCCCCTGATCCGCGGCACCTGCGAGAGCAGGGCCGTCAACACTGTCCAGCCCTCCATGCAGGGCCCCGTCGGGTCCGAAAAGATCGGGATGAAGTGATCAAATGTCCAGGCGTGGTCCAACCCTTCCCGCTCCGCCGTCTGCCAGATCGCCAACAGCTCCGCGTATGAGACATGCTGGGGCGCTGTCTGAATCCCGAACTCCGTGGGTCGCACCATCTTGGATTCCTCCGCCTTCGCTGCTTTTCTCAGGCTCCTCATCCGAACGGCAGCCATGGTACTGCCCTCTCCCTTACACTCTCCGTATCGACTGGGCCGCCCGACGGCTCCTGGTCTAGGGCAACCGTTCCGCCGCCCCACGTCCAAAGGAAAAAAAAATGGCACTCGCGAACATCAACGGCGTCGACCTCTTCTTCGACCAAATCGGCGCCGGCGAACCTCTCCTCTTCCATCACGGCTACACCGGCTCCCACGACTCCTGGGCCGGCATCGTCGACCGCCTCGAGGACCGCTACCAGTGCACGGTCATGGACTGCCGTGGCGCCGCCGACTCCGCCCACCCCGAGGACGGCTACACAGTTGCGCAGATGGCCAACGACGTCATCGGCATGGCCGACCATCTCGGGCTCCAGTCCTTCACCTACATCGGGCACAGCATGGGCGGCGTCATTGGTATGCAGCTGGGCCTGGAATACGCCGACCGCCTCACCAAGCTGATCTTGGTCGCGCCTGCCCCGGCGGATGGCATCGCCATGCCGGAGGAGATGCGTGCCGAGTACCGCAAGCCCTGGGACGACAAGGACCGCGGCGCTCTACTGCGCCGCCAGCTCGCCGGCAACGCCCGCGAGTACGGTGCCGACAACGTCGCCTCCCAGGTCGACCGCGCGCTCTCCGTCTCTCAGGGCCACTACGACGGCTGCTGGGAGTCGCTGGTCGACTTCCAGCGTGGCGACGAACTCACGAACATCCAAACGCCCACCCTGATGATCGCGGGCGCCGCGGACAGCCTGATCGCGGCCAACCTCAAGGACTTCCAGCGCCTCCCCAACGCCTCACTACACGTCTTCAGCCGAGTCAGCCATCAGGTCCCGCGCGAGGTACCTTCCGCTGTGGCCCGCGTCATCGCGGACTTCGCTGAGCACGGTGTCGTCACCGCCCGGACCCTTGCCGACCGGGCGATGGCCAAGGTCTAGACAAGCGTTTCTGGCGTCACTGATTCATTGCTGTCTCTTTCAGGGAATAACAATGGTTCCTTCGGGTATTTCCGAGGCCCGGCGCCACCGTGTCTTGATATTCTGACCACGGTCGCGCGGCCTCGGTGATTCAGTGAATTCGCGGAGAATAAGCACGGCCAGAGGACTCCGCGCGTGCCTGCTCTACCCATCGATGCCGCCGCGAAGCTGCTGGGAGTCCCCTCCACCACGCTCTGGCGTCGCATTCGCGGCGGCGATTTGATCGCCCAGCAAGATGCCGACTCCGGCGAATGGCTCGTTGATGTCTCACTGCACGAGATTCGCCTCGCGGCGGAATCGGAGTCGGAACCCGAACCCACGTTGGGCGAGCTCACCCAGCTCGTCGATACCATCCAGCGGCACAGCGACCTGCTGCACGGTGAACTCCAAGCCTACGAGCGGGAGGCCCAGGGTCTTCGCCAACTCCGCGATGCTCTCCGCGCCAGCCTTGCTTCGCTACTCGGCACCCCCGCGTCGGGCTCCGCAGAGCCGGCCTCAGCCCCGCCGCCCGCTTCCGCCCCGATAATGCCCGCCTCCCCGACGCCACCGCCGATCACGCGCCCCATCGCCTCAGGCAACATCAGTGCCCTCTCGGCGGAGGATGTCGCGTTCCCCAGCGATGTGCTCGCCAATAGCGTCCTTGAGGCCGCCCGCGGACGGCGCCCGGGACCCGGCACCCAGTCCCTGCTGGACGAGCCCGCGGGCCTTCCGCCGCATTCCACCTTCGTCGACGTTGGCTTTCAAATGCACGCGATCGAATGGGGAGATACCGCCGCCCCGCCCCTGCTCCTTCTCCACGCCCTCGGTGGCGACTCTCACACTTTCGACTTCATCCTCCCCAGCCTCCGACCGCACTTCCGTGGCTTTGCTCTCGATCTTCGGGGCCACGGCGACAGCACCTGGATCGATGAGGGCAACTATCGCCTCAGTACACACGTCCAAGATCTGGATCGCTTCGTCCAAGCCCGCGGCCTGTCCCATCTCGCGATCATTGGGATCGGGCTCGGCGCCGATCTTGCGCTCGCCTACGCAGGCGCTCGGCCCGACACCGTCGGCCACCTCGTCCTCAACGAGCCCAGCCCCGATCCCACGGCGCCAGGAATCGCCCGCGTCCAGCGCCAGCTCCAGGAGACTCCCGCCCGCTTCGATGATCTCACGGGCGCCGCTGACTGGTGGGGTGAGCACGATCCCAGCTTGCGAGAGATCCCCCATAGCACCGCCGGCAGCCTCGTCTCCAGCCACCTCCGCACCCTCGATAATGGCGGCGTCAGCTGGAAATTCGACCCCGCTCTGCGCGACCTCGACCCTGAGGTCGCGCGCGATGTCGATCTTTTCGCCGCAGCCCAGCGCGTCTCCTGTCCCGTCCTCCTCATCCGCGACACCCACTCGGACCTCTTGTCCTCTCCATCGACGGAGCGCCTCCTTGAGCTCTGCCCCAGCGCCGAACTCCTTGAAGTCTCGGGCAGCGAGCCACCGTCACTCACAGCGACCGCCGCGCTGACCACGGACGCGACCCTGGCCGCCGTGCAGCGCTTCCTCCGGCGCCCCATCAGGTCTTAACCCAACCGCGCGCTCGCCCCCTTGGACGTTTCGGGAGGCGCGCCGAATTGAGAGCTGCCTGTCAGGATGTCCCGCTCGTCCAGATGCCCAGCTAATCCGGATGCCCAGCTAGTCCGGATGCAACGTCGGTTGCAGGTCAGCCTTCGCCAACATCCCCTGGTTGGCGACAAACCGCGGCCAGTGCCCGCTCAAGACATCCACGACGCTCTCACCCACCCGACGCGACAAGAGCCGGAACGCAAAGTCTGAATACGACGCCGAATGCGGCGTCAGCACCACGTTGTCCATTTCCGTCAGCGCACTGCTTGCAGCCAACGGCTCCGTCTCGAACACATCCAAGCCCGCCCCCGCGATCTCACCCCGCTCCAGCGCATCGACGAGCGCCACCTCATCGACCGCCGGCCCGCGCGAGGTATTGATCAGGTAGGCCGTCGGCTTCATCTTTCGCAGCGCCGTTGCATCAATGATGTGGCGCGTGTCCTCCGTCAACGGTGTGTGCACACTCACCACGTCCGACTCCGCCAGCAACGCATCGAACGTCGGAACGATCTCGATTCCCGCCGCCGCCGCCAAGTCCGGATCGATGTATGGGTCAAACGCGATCACGCGCATCGAAAGGGCTGTGCCTCGCTTCGCCATCGCCTGCGCAATATGCCCGGCCGCCACCAGTCCCAGCGTCTGGCCGTGAAGTTGTTGCATCGGCGCCAATGGGCCGGGTCTCCAGGTACCATCCCGCACCGCGCGATCGAGGGGCACGAGATTCTTCACCGTCGCCAGCATCAACATCAAGGAGTGGTTGCCCACCTCTTCCCAGCAAAAGTCCGGCACGTGTGCGCAGATTACACCGCGCTCGGTCGCCGCCTCCAGATCCAAGGTGTCCACTCCCACCCCGTAGCGCACCACCACCTTGCAGTTCGGCATCGAATCCAGAACCTCGGCGGTGATTGGCGCGCCGCCCACGATGACCGCGTCGGCATCGGTCATCAGCGTCGCCAACTCCGCGGCGGGCTTCCGCGGCTCGACCAGCCGCAACTCCCCAGCCACGCGAGCCATTTGCTCCCGTTCGATCGAGAAATCCCCGAAGTTCTGGGATGCATCGGAGTGATAGATGATGTGATCAGCCATGGGTCGTGCTTCTCCTGGTACCCGCGCGCAATCTCTCCACGCCCCCTGGCACGGAGATCGTGCAGTCTAAGTTCAAGAGCGAAGCGCTGCACTCCTCTCCCGTTGCCGCGCATCACTTCTGCCGCGTGTAGGCAAGCGGCTTCCAGAACCGACAACCTCGATACTGCCCCCCACTCCTCTACACTCTCCGACGATTCCCCAGATCGACGAACGGGAGCCCCCATGCCCACCGACCACTCCTTCCAAACCGATGGCCTCGAGCTGCACTATGTCGACTACGGTGGCAGCGGCCTACCCCTAATCCTGCTCCACGGCCTCACCGGCTACGCCCGTTCCTGGGATGAGATCGCCCAACCCCTGACGGACAGCAACCACGTCTACGCCCTCGACCAGCGCGGCCATGGCGATTCCGACCACGCGCCCGACTACGGTGTCACCAAGTTCTCGGCCGATGTCGCAGCCTTCGCCGCACACCTCGGCCACAACTTCTACGCCGTTTGTGGCCTCTCCCTCGGCGCGCGCAACGCCATCGCCGTTGGCGGCGAGCAGGCCGACAAGCTCACCCATCTCGTCCTCGTCGACATGGCTCCGGAGATGGCGCGGACCGGCGCCAAGCGGGTCCGCGGCAACATCGGCGGCCAGGTCGACATCAACGCCGGCTTCGCCAACGCCGACGAGGCCTACGACTACGCCATCTCCCAGGCCGAACACCCCAACGACCCGGCCCAGCAGAAACGCGCCCGGGCCGGAATTCCACACGCGCTCCGCACCGGCGACGACGGCCGCCTTTACTACAAGTACGACCCCAACCTCTTCCAGGTCACCGGCAAATCGGCGATCGCCGAGCAGCCCTTTCTCTGGGAGTCGCTGGAGAAGACCACTTGCCCCACCCTCGTCGTGCGCGGGGAGACCAGCGACATCCTCTCCCCCGAACTCGTCGACAAGATGCTCGAACATCTCCCCAACGCCGAAGCCATCGAGATCAAGGGTGCCGGCCACCCCGTGCCCTACGACCAACCCGAGGCGTTCCTGCAAGCACTGCGTGCCTTCTTAGCGGGCTAACTCAAGCCAGCCGCTATCATCGCCAGATGGAACCCCCAGCGACGCAATACGTCCAGACGACGGATGGCATCAACATCGCCTATTGGGAGTTGGGCGAAGGTCCTCCCCTCCTCGTCGATCTAGGGGTCGCCCAGTTCGTCTGGGAAGCCATCTGGAACAACCCCGCGACGAACGAGTTCTTCGAAGCGCTCGCACGTGATCACCGTCTCATCGGATTCGACTTCCGCGGCCACGGCGCTTCCGATCGGGGACTGGCGTCCTACAGTTTGGATGGATTCGTCGAGGACCTCCATGCCGTGGTCAAAGTCACCGGAAACGATCCAGTCACGATCTTTTCGCTGCTCGTTGGCGGCGTCACCACACTGAGATTCGCTGCGCACCATCCCGATCTCGTCTCAACCCTGGTCCTCTGGCACCCCGTCGCCGACTACGAAGCGTATGTCGGAAGCGGGCGGCATCCGACGCTCAGCCAAATGGATCCTCTCCGGGAGACTGACTCAGATATGTGGGAAGCGGCCGCCGCCGCCGCGCTGGGAGGAGCGACCGAGGACGCGCAGGCCCTGATGAGTACATTCACCGAATCCCGACACCAAATCGACTCAGAAGTCGTCGATGCCCGCAACGCCCTCAAAGTCACCGCCGATCTTCCCCTAGTCCAAGCGCCCAGCCTGATCCTCATGGCCCGCGATCAGAAGTTCCTCGATCCGGCCCTGATCCGTTCCGTCGCTGTCGCCACCCCCAACGCCCGTCTTGAGACCGTTCCTGGTGCGGCGGTGCACCCCTTCGGATCCGGCATCGTGGTGGAAAAAAGTCACAACTTTATGCGAGCTCAGGCGGCGCCCGCACCTCTCGATGACGCCCCTACCGATCTACCCACCAGAGCTCCCACCGGTGCCTTTCAGACCATCCTCTTCACCGATCTCGCCGCCTCCACCGCCCTCACCCAGCGCCTCGGCGACGCTGGCGCCCAGGACCTCGTCCGCACCCACAACCAGATCATCCGCGAGGCCCTGTCGACCCACAACGGGCACGAAATCAAGCACACCGGCGACGGCATCATGGCCTCCTTCTTCCCTGCCGCCTCCCAAGCCCTCGACTGCGCCCAGACCATCCAACGCGCCGCCACCGATCATGACAACACCAACCTCGGGATCAAGATCGGCTGCAACGCCGGGGAACCCATCGCCGAAGAGGACGACCTCTACGGCACCGCCGTCCAGATCGCCGCCCGCGCCACTGATCAGGCGACCGCCGGGGAGATCATCGTCACCAACGTCGTCCGCGAACTGGTCGCCGGAAAGACGTACCTCTTCGGCGAACGACCGCCTGCCGCCCTCAAAGGCCTCGAGGAACCCGTCCGACTCTTCAATCTCCGCTGGCAGGATGACTGACCCGCACCCTCCGTCGAGGATTTCGCCCGCGTGTAATCTCGGATCGGAACCAAGCCCCCGGATCTGGCGTCGGGGTGATTGAAACGTTGCGGTCAGAAGAGACGATACCGTCAGAAGAGGAATTCCCATGCCCATCTCCGGATGGTTTATGGCGGCCGTCGCCGCCATCGCTTTGACCGTCGCCGGCGTCGTCGCCTCTCCCACCCCCTCCAGCGCCTCCCCGGAACCCGGAGAGACCACCCTCCAGGAACTCGAAGAGAATAGCCAGACCTGGGCCGCCCACGACATCGACACCTACCAGTTCACCTATCAAGTCCTCTGCTTCTGCCTCACGATCGACCCCGTCACCGCGGACGTCGTCGACGGCGAGATCGTCCACCTCCGCTCTTCCGACGGACAGGCCCTCAATCCTGCCGAGGTCTTCACGTTCACCATCGAAGATCTCTTCGACCGCGTCGAAGGCGCGTTCACCCAACCCGCTGACCGCCTCGTCGTCACCTACGACGCAACCTTCGGCTTCCCCAACGCCATCGATGTCGACTACGACTTTCGCATCGCCGACGAAGAGCTCACGATCAACGTGCTCAGCTTCGATCCTGACTTCGTCGCGCAGCAGCGCACCCAGCACCTCGAACCCGGTTGGAACCTCACAAGCTGGACCGGCGCCACGGCAGTCGCGGACGCGACGGCGACCATCGCTGAGGCGTTCGACGTCCTCTTCACCTGGGACGGCAACGGCTTCCTCTCCTACGTGCCAACCCTCCCCGCTGCGCTCAACTCCCTCGAGGAGCTCAGCTTCGGAGACGGCCTCTGGATCCGCGTCAGCGACCCGCAAGGCGTCGACTGGATCCAGCCCATGCTCGATGCGGAACGCATGGTCACCCTCAGCACCGGCCTCAACCTCGTCGCCTGGACCGGCCCTAGCGGCATATCCGTCGGCGATGCGGTGCTGCCCTTGGGTGCTGCCCTCAACGCCCTCTATCTCTGGGATGCCAGCGCACAGACCTTCCTCAGCTTCGCCCCGGACGCGCCGACGTTCGCCAACACCGCCCAGACCCTGACCCACGGCGACGGCGTCTGGCTCGACATGCAGTCCCCTGCCACGTGGGCGCAACCAGCCTTGAGCGCCGGAGAGGTACGCCAGGTTGGGCTAGGCGAAGAGGTCACCCTCAGCCCCGGCGATGCCATCGACATCACCGACACCATCCTCTCCCTCCGCTTCGACAGCGTCAGCAACGATTCCCGCTGCCCCAGCGATGTCCAATGCGTCACGGCGGGCGAGGCCACTATCCACCTCACTACGACGCTGGAAGCCCAATCTGACCCGCTGTCCATCGTTGTCGCTCCCAATGGCCCCACGACCGTCACGGTCGATGCCTTCGAGATCACCCTCCTGGAACTCTCGCCTCAACCCATCAGTACCAGCCCCATCGCCTCGGATGGTTACCGTATCCAGATCCTCGTCGACCGCGATCGTTTGCAGAGCGCGCTCGTCCCCGCCCCCATCGACTCCGTCCAGATCAACGTTGCCGAATCATTCCCACTCCAATACTTCGCCCAGATCACGTCAATCCGCCCCGACGGCTGCGCCAGCTTCGATCACCTCACGTCCACGCAAGACAACGGCACCATCACCATTCGGATCTGGAACCGCGTCCCCGCCCCCGCCTCCGGCATCGCCTGCATCCAGGTCGTCGGCTTCGACGAGCACAACATCAACCTGGGCAGCGACTTCATCTCGGGGCTCAGCTACACGGTCATCGTCAACAACCTTGTGGAGACGTTTCTTGCGCAGTAGCGCACGGGCATGCGCAGCAACGACATCGGGCCCGCCCGAGCCTGGTCCTCTCTGTGTTGCACGATGGCGTGACCAACTCTCCGCCGCCCTACGATCCCAGCGGATCGACGCCGGTCGATCGCGGAGAGCGTTCAGGGTTGCCGCATGACTGAGTCGATCGGACCGACAACAGGCCCGGTTCAAGTCGCCGCCAGTCTCCACAACCTCATCCGCGAACACATCGTCACCATCGACTCGGAACGCCAGCTTCCACCCGACCTCGTCGAAGCCCTGCGCGACTCCGGCCTGATGCACATGAACCTCCCCCGCTCGCTTGGCGGCGAAGAGATCGACCCCGTCACCTCCGCCCGCGCCGTGGAAGAGGTCTCCTTCGCCGATGGATCGACGGGTTGGTGCGTCATGCTGGCCGCCCAAGCCGCCACCTTTGCCGGCTTCATGCCCCATGACGCCGCTCTCGACGTCTGGGCCAACCGCGGCATCGCGGCGGGCGTCGCTCGGCCCATCGGGCGAGCCGTGAAAACGGAGACGCCTGAGCCCGGCTATCGCGTCACCGGCCCCTGGCCCTTCGCCAGCGGCAGCAGCCACGCCGACTGGTTCGGCACCGAATCCATCGTCTACGACGGCGACGAACCCCTCCTCGATGACCAGGGTGAGCCCGTCATCGAGTCCCTCTTTGTCCCCCGCGCCGCCGTTACTCTCTTCGACACCTGGGATACGCTCGGGCTCCGCGGCACCGCCAGCAACGATTTCGCGGTCGACGACCTCTTCACTCCCCTCACCCACAGGGTGCGCCTGGGGGAACCCCCCATCGATCCCTGGCCCGTCTACCGGGCTCCGGGCCTCGTCTACATCAACCACGCCAGCCATGCCCTTGGCATCGCCCGCGCCGCCATCGAATCCGCCAAGGAGACCGCCGCCAACAAGAACGCCTGGGGCAACCAACAGAAGATCCGCGACCTCGGCAGTTTCCATCTCGCCGTCGCTGAAGCCGTCGCCCTCGTCGAATCCTCCCGCCAATACCTCTACGCCGTCACTGAAGAGCTCTGGCAGGCCGTGCAGCGGTCCGACGAGACACCGCAACTCCGCGCCCGGATCCGGCTCGCCGGCAGCCACGCCGCCAAGTCGTCCGTCCGCGCCGTCGACTCCATGCATGCCGCCCTCGGCACCTCATCCGTCTTCAGCTCCCACCCGCTCGACCGCCAGTTCCGCGACATCCACACGGCCGCCGCCCATGTCATGATCGGCCCCCTCGTCTTCGAAGCCGCCGGCCGCGTCGAAGTTGGCCTCGAGGCGGATTTCCCCTTCTTCTAAGGCAGCCCTTCTTTTAGACGCAGCCCCGCTTTGAACCCCCTTCCTCGGCTCACACTGCTCACCCCGATACCGGGCCCACCCCCAGCGACTGCTAGGCTGGCCTCAGTAGCCACGGAGGCACCTGATGCCGATCTACGAGTACCTCTGCAAAGCCTGTACCGTCCCCTTCGAAAAATTCCACAAGACGATGGACGCCAAGAAGCCGGCCTGTCCCGAGTGTGGCAAGAAGGGCAAGGTCGAGCGCGCCATTGCGGGTTACGCGTTCATCAAGGACGAGCGCACCAAGATGAACGAAATGCATCCTAAGTACGCGCAGATGGTCGATGCCGCCTGGGAAAAGTCATCCAAGGGCGACCCTATGTCCAAGAATCCCCGCTTCAAGAACTACACGGACTCCGGCATCCGCGTCCAAGATATTCACTAAGGCGCGTACCCCCGAACCGAAAACGCGACGCGGACTACTCGAACTGCGTCCCGGCATCGATTCCCGCTGAAGCCGCCCACTCCGAAGCCGCTCCCCGCTTCTCCCCCTCCGCCATCACCGTGTCCACGCGCACCAGCCCGCCGTCACCGCAACGGATCGACACGCCCTCCTCCGAGACCGCCGCCACCGATCCCGCGGCCCCAGCGTCTTCCCCGGCCCGCGTCGACCCATAGACCTTCAGGGTGCTCCCGTGCAGCGTCGTCCAGGCGCCTGGCTGGCGGTCGCTCCCGCGGATCAGATTGTGGACCTCTTGCGCGGGCTTCGACCAATCGATCCGCGCGATATCCTTCTCCCACGGCCCCTCATATGTCGCATCGTCCTCGTTCTGCACGATGCGCGGCGCCTCACCACTGGCCACCAACTCCACCGCTTCGGCCAAGGCATCAACACCCAGCGGGAACAGATGGTCGCGATAGACGCTGTTCACCGTGTCGTCCTCGCCCACCGGGAAGCTCTTCAACAGCAGGATCGGTCCCGTGTCCAGCCCCTCATCGACCCAGAAGATCGTCAGCCCCGTCTCCGCGTCGCCCTCCAGCAGCGCATGGTTGATCGCGCTCCGCCCACGGTGCTTCGGCAGCAGACTGGGGTGGTACTGGATCGTCTTCTGCGGCGGGAAGTCCAAAACTCGCTGCGGAATGATTTGCGTCACGAACGCCATCACGTTCAGCTCCGGCGCCGTCGCCTCATACTCCGTCAGCACCGCCTCATCCACCTCCCCCTTGCGTTGCCAGCGACGCGGCTGGACCAACGTCACTCCATCACGACGCGCCGCATCGGCCAACGGGTCCGACCGGCCGCCTTCCTTCTCCGGCGGTGTGAACACCCCCACGATCTCGTGTCCGTTCTCCCGCAGTTTCTCGTACACCGCGGCTCCGAACGGCGCCTGGCCAATCACAGCGATCCGCATATCGATCCCCCCTCATGCGGGGTTCGCCAAGCAGGCTCCCGCATCGGTCGTTTGTTGTGCGTTGCGAGCAAGAGCCTACCGGCGCCCCCAGTGGGTCGCAACGCGCCACCAAGTCGCTCCGAGTCCGGATCCAAGAACGGACCCCACTGGAGCCCGCTCATGGCTTCGCTCTCCTGCGTCCCAGAGTCGAGCCGGCTCGCTACCGCGACCGCCAAATCAACGGGGGGCGATTCGCCGCCACCCGTTGCAGGCTGGTCACCTCTATTCGGAACGGCTCAATACGCATCAGTCCGTAATGACGTGTCTCATGGCCATCGGTCTTCACGCCCGGATCATGCGGCTCGAAGAAGTCGCTCAGGTCATAGCCAAACTTATCCCACATCTCCGCCTTCAGCGCCTCGTCCATCACCATTGATGCCCGGGCACGCATGGCCACGTGCCGGAAATCTTTCCAATGCAGCAATTCCACCAACGGGTTCAAGCCAATGCTGCGCACCTTCAGCGTCTCCGGGTCCGTCGCGATGTACGCCGTCGTTCCCACGTAGGCCGGAGTCACCGGCCTCACCGCCGGCTGGTCGCGGGACACCGTCGAGAGGAACGCGATGGGCACGGCGCGGATGATCTCCAGCGCTTCGTCCCAGAACTCCGGCAACGCATCATTTGATGGCGCATCATCCATTGGAGTGACTCCACGTCTCGCCGGGCTCCCCATCGAAATGCGGATCTTCAGCGGCGACGCCAGATACTCGCTCCCGATCGGATCTGACCAGGTGCGCTCAATCTTGAGTTCTCAACGGCGTTTCAGTCAATCGCTGGATAGGTAGCGCCGAGTCTCCTGCATCGCTACCACTCCCCACGCCTCACGACGACTCGTCGTCCTCTTCCACCAAGAACCCATCGCGCATGTGCAGCAGCCGCGTCGCCCGGCTCGCGATCTCCATGTTGTGGGTCACCATCACGATCGTCTGGCCGGCGCGGTTCAACTGCTCCAGCAGCGACACGATCTCCAGCCCAGTCCCGGAGTCCAGATTCCCGGTCGGCTCGTCCGCCAGCAGCACCGCGGGTTCGTTCGCCAACGCCCGCGCGATCGCGACCCGTTGGCGCTCACCGCCCGAAAGCTGCACTGGTCGATGCCGCATCCGCTCCCCCAGACCCACCGCCGCTAACAAGGACTCGGCTCGCTCGCGGCGCTCCTTCTTCGGCACCCCCGCCAAGCGCAGGGCGATCTCCACGTTCTCCCGGGCCGTCAACAACTGCAGCAAATTGAACGTCTGAAAGACGAAACCCAACCACCGCAAGCGAAGCCGGGCTCGCCTCTCGCGGCCCAAATGGCTGGACGCCTCGCCGCGCAGCAACACCTGCCCCTCGGTCGGAGAATCGATCAGGCCCAGGAGGTGCAGCAGCGTCGATTTTCCGCTGCCGCTCGGTCCCACCACCGCCACGAAGTCGCCGGCGTGGACATCCAAGTTCACATCGCGCACCGCTTCCACCTTTTGGTCACCCAGGGTGAAGACCCGCCCCAGATTCCGCACCGACAGCAGCGGCGCGTTCTCCGCTTCGTCGCCTGTGGGCTCGCTGGCGTCCACTACTCGTACCTCAGCGCGACGATCGGATCGACACGCACCGCCCGCGCTGCCGGCAGCAACGCCGCCACCAACCCGAACGACGTCAACAGCCCCACCGCCATGAGCTCAATCCGCCCGCTGCGGATCCCCACCGCATCCGGTCCCAACGCCTGGCGGATCACATTCCGCGACAGTGGCACCCCCATCAGCGCCCCCAGCGTCGCGATCACCAGCGACTCCGCCAGCACCATCGAGAACACCGCCCGCGCCGGCGCGCCGATGGCGCGCAGCGTCCCAATCTCCTTCGTCCGCTCCAAGACCGACACGAACATCACGATCGTGATCAGCAGCGCCGCCACCGCGACCGCCGTCCAACGCACCACGTTGAACAGCTGCGTCACTCGTTGCAGCAACAGCCCCGCATTCTCGGCCAGCGCCTTGTCATTGATCACCATCAGGTCTTCAAAGTCCCGCTCGATCTTCTCCTGCAGCGACTCGATGTCCGATGTGCGCTCCGGCGTGATCAGCACCGCACTCACCGTCTCCGCCCGCCCCAGCATCGCCTGCGCCGCCGCCTGCGGCACCACCACGCACGACCGCAGCAGTTGGTTCGTCTCCGGCTCCACGATGCCTTGTACCTCAAACTTATGTTCCCGTACCACGATCGTGCTGCCCACCGCCGCCAGCGGAATCGGCCCCACCGGCGATGGCACCTCCACGATCTCGCTGGCCGTCGGCGCAAAGTGCCGGGCCGCCAAGATCCCCAACACCACGGGACACACCACATCCGTCCCCCGCCTCGCGCCCAAACGATTCGAGCCCAGGATTGCCGGAGCGTCCCCCAGAAACGCTGCCTCATTCCCCTGTTCGATCCCGATCAAGAGCGCCTCCGGCGGCGCCGTGGGAAACGGTGGGGGCGCCAGCGCCGCGAACGTCACCGCCGACGACGCATCCCGCTTCACCCCATCCAACCGCAAGACCTGCTCCGCGGACCGACGTGGCATCGCCGATGAGATTGGCGGCCACTCGATCCCGGTCATCCCCGCCTCGCTGCGTGACTGCACCATCAGCAGCCCGGCAAAGCGCTTCACCTGAAGATCGAGGTCATCGGACACGAACCGCATCACCGTCGTCACCACGATGTACAGATTCACACAGACGCCGAACCCGGCGATCGTCAGCACCGTACGGAGCTTCTTCGTCAGCAGTTGACGCGCGGCAATGTCCAGCATCGCTCCGAGCCTACGCCTGTGCCCTGCCTTGGTCGACTGCACAGCCCGGGTCGACTGGAGTGACTCGGTCGACCGATCGCGTCTTGGCTAGATCAACGGATATGGCAAAAGAACTGTCGGCGCGTCGGGATCCCCGTGACATGATCGATCCGCAGGCGCAGCGCCGGGATTCCCTCGGCCCGCAGCACAATGTCGGGGCGATCGGAGTACACCATCGCTTCTAGCACCCCCGCGGGTTCGATGTCTCGTAGCTCCACGCTGTATGCGACGGCCAAGTGGTCCTCGCGGCGCGGCGCGGCTTCACCACGCGCCACCACGGTGCCGCTCGGTGTCAGCACGCTACAACTCACGGCGTAGGCCGGAAGCACCGGCGCCGCGTCCAAAGACGCGGGTACCGCTGCTGGCAAGGTGGCTCGCTGCCCAACGAGCCGGTCTGCCTGGACGGGCGTTTGCACCATAGTGGCGACTCCCCAGCCCCAGACACCAAAACTGTACAACGAACTATACGGATACTCCGATCTGTGTCAATAGTGCGAAGAAACATTGGCTGACTTCATCCCTATTCCGCCCCTCTGTCGTCCGGAATTTCGTTTCCGCCGAGACCTCAGCGCTCCAGGGCACGTGTCCGAATCGTTCTCCACTAGGCTGAGCCTCAACCCGACGTCGAATCCGCATTCTTCGTCAACACCGTCATTGCCGGAGCCCGGTTGGCGTCAGCATTGCCTCGACTGCGGGATCTCCCACCTTCATAACCCTGCGCATCGGCGCCTCCGGCAATTGGATCGCCAGCGACTGCACCTGATCCTCACCGACCTTCTACCATTGACTCATGTCCTCCTCCGAGCGCCCCAACGGCCCCCCCCTCATCTACCGCCTCACCGTCGGGTTCGGCTCGCTCTCCCTGCGCCTCTTCTACCGCCGGATCGACGCCGTCAACCGCCACAACCTGCCGGCGACCGGCCCCGTCGTCCTCGCCGCCAACCATCCCAACTACATCATCGATGCCTTCGCCATCGCCGGCCAAACCGGCCGTCACATTCACTTCGTCGCCAAAGGTCCCCTCGTCGACCGCTGGCCCGTCCTCTCCCCCTTCCTGCGCAAACTCGGCGTCATCCCCATCTACCGCCCCGGCGATGACCCCGATCATCCCCACGACAATCGCGGCTCCTACGACCGCTGCGCCGCGCACCTCGAAACCGGCGGCATCATCTGCATGTTCGCCGAAGGCCAAAGCCACCCCGACCCCCATGTCCGCGAGCTCCGCACCGGCACCGCCCGCATCGTCTTGGAGACCGAGGCACGCACCGGCTACCAGCTTGGCGTGCAGGTCGTCCCGGTCGGCCTCTTTTTCCCCGAAGAAGACCGCTACTTCACGGACGGCGTCGTGGTCTTCGGCAAGCCCATCCTGCTCGACCCCTTCTGTGCCCAACACCGCGAGCGGCCCGGCCACGCCGTCCGCGCCCTGACGAAGGCCATCCAAGCCGACCTCCGGCAACTCACCCTCCACCTCCCCGATCCCGCCTGGGCAGGATTCGTCGACCAAATGCACGACCTCATCCGCTGGGGGAACGACGTCCCGCCCAGCGAAGCCCTGCAGCTCCGCCAACAAATCAGCACCGCCCTGGAAAACTTCCGCGGCCGCGAGCCCTATCAAGCGCAAGCCTGCCGCACCCAACTCAACGATTTGTGGCAGCGCAGCGAAGCCTGGCGCCGGCATCAGCTCCCCCAAGCGGACCCCACCGCCCAACGTCGCGGCCTCAGCCGCCGCCTGCGCGACGCCCTCGCCCTCCCCCTGGCGACGGTCGGCTTCACCTATCACGCCATTCCTTACTTGATTCCCAAGCTCTGGGCGCGCTACCTCGTGCCCAGCCGAGAGAAGAAGGCCTTTATCAAATTCCTCGTCGGCGCCCCGGTCTTCGTCGCCTGGTACGGCCTCACCTTCCGCGCCCTCGATCGACGCTCGTCCTCCCTCGCCTACGCCTGGGCCGGGGTCGGTCCGCTCACCGGTCTCCTGGCCCTGCGCTCCCGCGCCCATCGCCGCCGCTGGTTCGATGCCTGGCACAATCCCCGCTCCACCGCGCAGACACAGCTCGGCACTCAGATCGCCACCGATCGCGCCGCCCTTCTGGATCAGTTCATCCCCTGGCTCGACACTCCGGACGGAGAGCGACCCGAGACCAGACCGCAAACCTCACCCCTGCCAGCGACCGAACCCCTAGCGGCGGCTGACAGCTAGGCCTCACCTCCTCACGGGCACCCCCGCCGCCACAGGTCATACCCCCAAGCCAGCCCATCCCCGATACTGCGACGCGTCGCAACTCCACCGCGGCCAGCGAAACCAGGCCGCCGCTTCTCGCCTCCGGCGAGCATGAGCCAACGGGCTTGCTAGATAGGAACAGATCATGGGGAACCGGCTCGAAGGACGCGTTGCCGTCGTGACCGGCGCTGGCCGGGGCATTGGCCGCGCGCACGCCCTCAACCTCGCCTCCGAAGGCGCCAAGATCGTCGTTAATGACCTCGGCGGCGGCCCCGGCGGCCAAGTCGACGACGCCACCAACCAGCCCGCGGACGAGGTCGTCCAAACGATCAAAGACACGGGCGGCGACGCTGTGGCCGTCTACGACTCCGTCGCCTCTATGGACGCGGGCGAGCGCATTATCCAGGCCGCGCTGGACTCGTTTGGCCGCCTCGACATCCTCGTCAACAACGCGGGCATCCTCCGCGACCGCATGATCTACAACACCAGCGAAGAAGAGTGGGACATCGTCATCGCGGTTCATCTCAAGGGCCACTTCGCCTGTCTCAAGCCCGCCGCGCAGGTTTTCCGCCAGCAACGCAGCGGCCGCATCGTCAACACCTCCTCAGAGAGCGCCCTCGGCAACATGGGGCAAGGCAACTACGCTGCCGCCAAGGAGGGAATCACCGGCCTCACCCGCGTTGCAGCCCGCGACCTCGGACGCTACGGCGTCACCTGCAACTCCATCCGCCCCCGCGCCGGTACCCGTCTCACCTTGGACGAAAACCTCCTCCAGCAGCAAACGCGTGCCCGCGAGGAACGCACCGGCGGCCAGATCGATGGCTCCACCGGGGCCTCCGGAGGAGGTGGAGATCCCCTCGCCGAACAAGGCCTCGCCGCCAGCCTCTACAAGCCGGAGAACGTTTCCCCCTTCGTCACCTGGCTCTGCACGGACGAAGCCGCCAACGTCAACGGCCGCTCGTTCCTTGTCGGCGGCAACGTCATCGGGCTCTATACCGAGCCCACCGTCGAAGCCGCGGTCTACAACCCCTCCGGCGACTGGACCGTCGACTACATCTCCCAGATCGCGCAGGGGTCGTTCCTGGGCCAGATCAAGAACATCGCCCCCGCGAAGGGCTAGACCTGGAGCCCGAACCAAGGGGCAAGAGGAACGCCCAGGATGGGATCCGTGAGGAAGACGCCTGAGAAATCAAGCTTCTTTCCTTCTCATTTTCGGCTAGCATGCCCCTGTCTTGGAGTGGCCTCCTTCGAGAAACCCGCTCCGGCATGTGTCGACACACTCAGTAAGATGTCTCGACACATGCTCTACAGGATGGCGGGAGGAGCGGGGGCAATCCCGGCTCGGCGGTGGCAGCGAAGGGCCATGAGGCATGAACCACGAATCCATCGATGATGTCCTGCTCTCCTTCCCGGGATCGACGGTCCGATCCTGGTTCGGCACGCAGGGCTATAGCGTCGGCGGCAACATGTTCGCGGCCTGGTCGCACGGCAGCATCGTCTTACGCCTGCCTGAACAACTCGCGGAGCGGACCCGCAGCGAACCCGGCACCCGCCCCTGGTCCCCTCGCCGTTGGAGCAAGCCCATGCGCGGTTGGGTTCAGTTCGACGAACCAAACGCCAACTTCGTCAGCCTCGCCGCCAGTGCCCACGCGCACGCCTTCCAAGGCACCCCGGAGATCCCGCCCACCCGAACGGAACGAGCCGCAGCCGCTCAGGCGACTCAGCGCATGGGTGCCCGCATCCCATCGATCCCCAATCCGAACAGTCAGGACTAAGCACATGGTCACCACCACCTCCGACAACCTGGAATTTTCTGCCAACGGCGGCACCGCCACGGGGTACGTCGCCGCTCCCGCTTCGGGCGGACCCTACCCTGGTGTCGTAGTCATCCAGGAATGGTGGGGACTCAACGACAACATCCGCGACATCGCCAACCGCGTCGCCGCGGAGGGCTACGTCGCCCTTGCCCCTGACCTCTACCACGGCGAAGTCGCCCAGGAGCCAGACCTCGCGCAGAAACTCATGATGTCGCTCGTTCAGGAACAAGCCGTCCAGGACATGAACGGCGCGGTCGCAGCTCTCCAAGCCCGCGACGACGTCATTGCCGGCCAGATTGGCGTCACCGGATTCTGCATGGGCGGTGGGCTGTCGCTTCTCCTCGCCATGAAGAACCCCGTCATCCAAGCCTGCGCCCCCTTCTACGGCGTCCCCATGGGCGACCTCGCGGAGTGCCGCGAGATCAAAGGCGCCGTCCTCGGCATCTACGCCGGTCTCGACGGCTTCGTCACCCAGGAATACGTCGATCAGGTCCAGGCCGCCCTCGACACCGCCGATGTGCCCAACGACATCATCGTCTACCCAGACGCCGACCACGGCTTCTTCAACGACACCAGCGACGCCCACAAGGCTGACGACGCGGAGGATGCCTGGGGCAAGCTCAAGACCTTCTTCAACATGAATCTCAAGCGCTAGATCGCTCGCCCTTCCCCGTCAGCACTCCCTGCCACCTCCGCCGGTATCCTGACAAGATGACCGCCATCTACATCGACACGCCCACGTTCAGCAAGCGGCTCGCGGATCTCTGCACACGGCCCCGATCCCGACTCCCCCGCAAGCGGCGCGACCTTCACATTCTCCTCAAGAGCATCGCGCTCTTCCTCGACGCCCGAACCGTCTACGGCGAGGCCGAAGTCAACGCCGCCATCAGCGACTGGCTCCGCAGCGTCGCACCGCAGCTCCGCGTCGATCACGTCCATCTACGCCGCAGCCTCATTGACGACGCCTACCTGCTGCGCACCACTAACGGCGCCAGCTATACCATTGGCCCTGGACCGTCGACTGACGCCATCCACTTCGCCTCAGAGATCGATGACGTTCGGCCGCTCGACGTGATCGCCCAGCGCCATGCCGCGATCGCTCAAGACCGAGCCGCCTACTTACAGCGCAGTAAGCGCCTACGCCCCACCGGCCGCGCTGCGAACGGACAACAAGAAGCCCCGCTCACGCGGGGCTCTGAATCCAACACCGGGCCGACGATCTAGATTTCCAACAGCCCGGTCTCGCCTTCGTGCTCCTCGTCCTCGTCCAACTCAGCGTCGGCGCCCAGTCCCACGCCCAAGTAGACCAGACCCGCGATGCCCCCGAACAAGAACAGCCCGAGCACCGCGATCGGCCAGATCAACCACACCTCAAAACCACCTTCAGCTGTGCTCAGATGCTGGTTTCCCGCACCGAGATTGACCATGATGGCGTTGACCACGATGCCCAGAATCCCCCCCACGGCCAGCGCCGGCCCCAGCAACATCGCTTTCAGCCACCACGGCCCTTCCTTCAAGAACGTCGGCAGCAGGAACGAAGGAACTAGCGGTGGCATGGCACTCTCCCCGGCCTTCTCATAGACGGTTGGCAACACGCCTCGACAAGAGGCTCCGGCACTCGATCTCCTGATCAGCCTAAGCGCCGCCCTTTCCACGGTCCACCCGTCTTTCCCGCATCCTGCGCTCAGTTCCTGCCGACAACATTCCAACGACCCGCCCCCCGCCGTTACGTCAGCCCGACGATTCTCCCCGCACGAATCCACCCGCTCCCTAGCTCCGTCGCGCCCACCCAACTACGCTGGCAGAGGCGGGAGTAACGTCCCCGCCTGGCCGGGTCGACAGCGGAGCAGCATGAGCGAGACCTTCCCTTGGCAGCCTCTTCAGCGAGCACAGCCCCTTCGGCAAGCGCGGCTGACGCGGCGCGGGCTCTTGCGCGCCAGCGCCCGTGCGGGCATCGGCGCCGCCGGGCTCGCTCTCGTCGGCTGCGGCGGCGATGACGACGAACCCTCCGACGACGAAGTAGCCGACGATCAAGCCACGGACCAAGCCACCGATCAGGCTGCTGACCAAGCCGACGATCAGGCCGACGATCAGAACGATCCCGCCGTCGACGATCCGGGCGACGTTGAGATCGTCCCACCCACCGAGCCCGTCCGGGGCGGCATCGCCCAACTCTTTGGTGTCACCGAAGAGCACGACCGCTTCGACCCCCACCGCTCCCGCTTTCAACAGAGCCAGACCTACTTCAGTCTCAGCTACAACCGGCTCCTCCGCCCCAGCACCATCTCCGACGGCGCCTTCGAACCGGATCTCGCGGGCAACCTCCCCGAAACGCCCAGCGAGGACACGCACATCTTCAGCCTCAACCCGGAAGCGCGCTTCTGGGTTGACGATCTCACCGGCGGCCGCCGCTTCACCGGCGAAGACGTCCGTTTCAACATCGAGCGCCAAAAGGCTGCTCTCGACGCCGACGGCGACCCCGATCTCCTCTTCTACCGCCGCGACGACTGGGGCAAGGTCCTCTCCATCGACAGCGAAGACGACACCGTCACCCTCCGCACCGACGGCCCCGATGCCACTCTCTACGACGTGCTCGCCGGACCCTGGGGCTGGATGGTCAGCCCTGAAGGCACCGAAGAATTCGGCAACCGCTGGCGCGACAATACTCAGGTGTATCAATTCGCTTCCGGCACCGGTCCCTATATCCCCGTCGGCTTCGTCGCCAGCGGCGATGTCTCCTTCATCCGCTCGGAGAACTGGTGGGGCGAAGGCGCCTTCGCCGATGGCATCATCATTCGTCGCGTCCCCACCCCATCCCTCGCACAGAGCTACACCAGCGGTCAACTCGACCGGGTCGACTTCCCGCTCAACAAGAACGCCATCGAGTCCCTCCGCGAAGACGCCCCGGACGATCCCCAGTACCAAATCCCCATCGACACACCAGTCCAGTTCCAGTTCACCCAAGCCGCGGATTCCGCCAATCCACTCAGCGATCCCCGCGTCGGGCTGGCCTTGGGTCTGGCGATCGACCGCTTCGAACTGATCGACCGCATCTACCTCGGAGACGGCCGTCCCTCCGGCCCCGTGCCCTGGTTCCTCAACGGCTGGGCCCTGCCGGAGGCGGAACTCCTCAGCAAGCCCGGCTATCGCCCCAATAAAGAAGACGACCTCAGCGAGATTAACGCCCTCCTCGACTCCGCCGGTGGCGTCGACAACCTCGCCGACGTCGACCTGGTCGTCGCCGATATCTTCGAAGGCGTCTACCCCGGCATCGGCCTCAGCCTGCGCAGCATGCTGGAGCGCAACACCGGCCTCGATATCGACACCGACTTCCGCGACTACCGCGCCATCCGCACCGGCATCGCCGATGGCGAAGTCAACGCCTGGTTCGGCTGGGGCGCCGCGCCACGCGCCGCCGACCCCACCACCAGCTTCCTCCGCACGGTCCATTCTGATGGCGCCGAAAACTTCGGGGGATTCAGCAATCCCGATGTCGACACGCTGATCGAACAAATGCGGGAAACTCTCGACACCGCCGAACGGCAGGCGCTCAGTCAGCAGGTACAGAACCTGCTCCTGCAAGACGCCTACTGGATTCAGAATGTCGCCAACGGCATCCAGCTCGGCATTCACAAGCCTTATCTGCACCTCGACCCCCGCAGCTTCGACTTCGCCTGGACCGCCCATCACCTCGACAAGATGTGGCTCGATACCACCCACGAAGACTACGACGAGCTCCGCGTCCTCCCCGACCCCGAACCCCGCCCCGCCGACCCCAACGCCCCCGTCGGCCCCACCCTCCCCGAGGACGACAGCGACAGCCAGGCCCAGGCCGGCGAAGACGAAGACGGCGAAGGGGATGCGACATCTGACCAAGCCGCATCTGAGGACAGCGCAGACGGCGGATAGGACATCCCGCCGCTGGTCGGACTATTCGGCCGCGGCATCGTCCCGGCTTTGCAGCTTCCGCACATGCTTCGCGAACGCCTCGTAGACCCGCCACATCTCCGTATCATTCGTCATCGGCCAGATTGGCGGTCGGATCTGCACCCCGCCTTGCCGCCCCGCCGAAAAGTCAGACACGATCTCTGGATAGTCGTCAATGATGAAGTCCGGCACGATCGGTGTGAACTCGTGCAGCCGCGCGCGGTAGTCGTAGAGCGGCTTTCGGTAGAGCCCAGACACCCAGCCGTGCAATTCGTGCCGGTCGACCACCTCCTGCCGGATTCCCACGCCGGACCAGATGTAGATGTCGTGCCCATCGTCCTTGATCTGTTGGAACACCTCTCGCACCTGCGGGCGGATCTTGTTGTCCCACGTGATCAACGTGCCATCCACGTCAAAGAAGACGTTCAGCGTCTCGTGATATTCAGCGTCGCCTGGTGGCATCTAGAACCCAGATCCTCACTCCATGGAACAAACGGCACAGCGTGGAACGAACGGCGCTTCCTTGCCGCTGAGCTTCGCACCCCCTCCCATCTCCAGCAACACAGCCATCAACGTCAACACGGCGCGGGCATCTTGACCCCCGCCGACGGTACGGGACGTCGATCCCGTTCACCTCGACCTACGACCACTCGCAGACACTAGACATAGTTCGAATCTGGTTTGATGACGGATCCCCATCGGCTATCCGTACTTCCCACTATCTGTTCTCATACACGGCAGTTCCCTATGAAGATTCAAGAAGTCACGCAGAGAGGGACAGCTCATGACACAGATTCTGACTCGCCCCGCGACGATAGTTATCGCAGCGCTCGCCGCACTAGCCTTAATCGGGATCTCACTCGGCTTTTTCACCAGCGCCGCCTTGGGGCAAACCACGGGTATGGGCAACATCGGTGGGCTTGAGGCGGACGGCGTGAGCTTCAACACCAGCACGGACGCCCAGCTCGTCGGCCCCGGCGACCACATCATCACCGGCAACTACCTGGGGCCAGGCGCCGCTGCCTTCGCCTCCCGCGTCGATGTCACCATCGGCGCAGTCGTCGCCACGACCAACGATGACACTCCGCAAGTCTTGGAAAACGGCATCAGTTTCGGGGTCGTCATGAACGCCGGCAACAAGAGCTTTACTCTCACCATCACCGTCCCGGAGGAGATCGATGTCTCCGCTGAGATCATGACGGCGGGGACAGCCCCCGGATTCGACCCCGACCTCGACGCCTACTGGGACTCCTTCTTCATCGGCATTTTCGCTAACGATCCCAACTACGACGCAGCCGCCCGCGAATTCCACTTCGCCATCACTGAAATCATCTTCGGCGGACTAACCACTCCTGACCCTGCCACAACACCCGATCCGGATCCCACACCCACGCCAGATCCCGACCTCACCCCGACTCCGGATCCCGATCCAACGCCGACGCCGGACCCCGATCCCACCCCTACTCCCACCGGCAATCCCCCAGCGGACCCGCCGACCGAGCCTCCCACGGGCACGCCACCTACCGATCCTCCCGCCGACCCACCGGCCGTGCCTCCGGCGGACACGCCAGAAGTCCTTCCGGGTACCGGCAGCGGCGGTCTCGCTGGCAGCTCCAACGGCAGCACCTGGGCGATCGCCATCGGCCTCGCCGTTCTTCTCGGCCTACTGAGCACCGGCATGACGTTCGCGAGCCGCCGCGGTCGCTAAGCCGCAACACCGCTCGACAACCGTGCAGCAGGCCGCCCTTGAGGGCGGCTTGCTTGCATCTCCGAGCTTCAGGTCGCGTCCCACGCTCTGAACCCCCTACGGTGCGACCGACAAGGAGCCCTCATGCCCGTCACCGCCTTCGATCACGCCGCCATCCCCACCGACGATCCAGAGGCGATGCTCACCTTCTACAAAGCACTGGGTTTTCAGATCGTCGGGGAAGACGCCTGGCGCTCGGGCGAAATGCCCGTCTTCGCGATCGCCTTCGGCGACAACAAGATCAACGTCCACGACCCCAAGCTCTGGCAAAACCCTCGCTTCACGCTGCGTGGCCCCAGCGCTCAGCCCGGCTGCGGCGACTTCTGCTTCGTCTGGGACGGCGACATCGACTCCGCCATCCAGCAGTGCCAGCAGGCCGGGGCGGAGATCATCGAAGGCCCCGTCCCGCGCCAAGGCGGACGCTCCCTCGGCAGCACGCAGGGCACCAGCGTCTACACCCGCGACCCGGACGGCAACCTCATCGAATTCATCGTCTACGACGCCTAACCGTGCGACTCCTGATCGCCCGCTGGATCGTCGTCTGATCCAGCGATTTCCAGCGCCGAATCGTCCTCGCCCGGTAGCGTCCCTCCCTTGCGCACGGATCGCGGCGCATCTTTGACCAAGGCCAAACGCAAGACCAACAGTCCCCCCAACACAAGGAACAACAGACCCACCATCGGCTGGCCCGAGACAAGCGCCACAATCCCGAAAACCAGCGCAAGCCCCGCACTCATCATTCGAGCTCGGCGTGCCCGTTTCTGCAAAACGCACCCCCTCTCCCTCTCCTCATCATCCAGCACATTCCGCGCCCGTGCGATACCTTCCTGCCTGACTCACCAGTCGTCCGGCCGCAGGTGCGAAGGCCACCGTCCGTCATCCGCAAGGATCCCTCCGCCGAATGTCCGAATCCGCCTCAAGCCCCAGTCACCATTCGCCTAGTGAAGCCGGCGCGACCGCCCTCCGGGGCCTCCGCGTCATCGACCTCGGCCATCGACGCGCCGGCCCCTACGCCGCCAAACTCCTTGCCGACTACGGCGCCGACGTCATCAAGGTCGAGCCGCCCCGCGGCGAGGCCCAGCGACGCCTCGGACCCTTCCCCAACGATATTCCCAGCCGCCACGCCCCCGGCGAGTTCCTCTCCCTCAATACCAACCGTCACAACCTCACCTGCAACCTCAAGACCCAAACCGGACGTCGCCTCTTCCTCCAGCTCATCCACAGCGCCGATGCCCTGATCGAAAACTACCGCCCCCACGTGCTTCCCAAGCTCGGCCTCTCGGCCGCCGATCTCTGGCACGCCAACCCCAACCTCATCATCACCTCGATCACGAACTTCGGCCAAACCGGACCCAAACGCGACGACCCCGCCTCCGAGCTTGGCGTCCTCCTCTCCGGCGGCAACCGGCAAGACATGGGACTCAGCCCCCAACGACCGATCCGCTACGCCCACGGAACGATCAGCTATCTCGCCGGCGCGACCGCCGCGGCGGCGACCATGGCGGCGCTTCTCCGCAACGATCGCGCCGGAACCCACATCGATATCTCCCTCCAGGAGATCCTCCTCGGCGTTCCCAACCGCTTCTGGCTGCTCGAGCAATTCCAGGCAGCCCCCGATCAGGAGTTCTTCCCCCTCCAGCGTGGCCAAGCCCGACGCGCCTTCACCTACTACCAATGCGCCGACGGTCACGTCTGCATCTCTCCCGGCCTCGGCCTCCCCGGACTCCTTGCCATGCTCACTGACGGCGAATCCAATCCCACGCCACCCGCATTCCAGACCCTCGACGAGCTCGACGCCCACGTCGCCGCCTGGGCGATCATGCGCCAGCGCCGCACCATCGTCGACATCGGGCAGCGCCACCACGTCATGGTCGCCCCCGTCAACACCATCGCCGACCTGATCGACGAACCCGCCTACGTCGAACGTTCCTTCTTCCAACAGGTGCCCTGCCCAGACACCGCATTGTCCGCCCCGATGCCCGTCACCATCCCCGGCCCGCCCGCGAAGCTCCTCGGCGACACGCCACCCAGCTATCGGATCGCCACCACGCTCGGCGCGAACAACGCCCGGATCTGGGGAGACCTCACCGACCGCTCTCGCCTCCCCGCCCTCAGGCGCGCTGGGATCGCATGACCTCCACTCTCAACACCGCTGACCTGCCACTCCAGGGACTCCGCGTGATCGAAATGGGCGACGCCTGGGCCGGCCCCTACACCGCCACGCTGCTCGCCGACCTCGGCGCCGAATCCATCCGCATTGAAACCGTCCGCCGCCGCCCCGCCATCATCCGCGGTACCCCACTCGATGCTTACCCCCATCCGCTCTACCCCGAAGCCGACCCCGGCGAAGCCGCCATCGAACGCCACATTTTTCTCCACGCCGTCGATCACAACAAACGCTCCATCACCCTCGACCTCAAGGACGACCGCGGCTCCGACCTCGTCCACAAACTCTTCGCCATCAGCGACGTCTTCGTCTTCAACTTCACCCCCTCAGCCCTGGCTCGGCTCGGCCTTCACCCTGACGACCTCGCGAAACGACATCCCCACCTCATCATCGCCTCCATCCTCGGTTTCGGCCTGCACAGCCCCTACCCCGATTACGTCTCCGTCGGATCCACCACCGATGGCTTCTGCGGCCATACCTCCCTCCGCGTCTACCCCGACACGGCCCCTCTCGACAACACCGGCATCCTCTACACCGACAGCGTCGCCGCCTGCACCGCGACCTTCGCCATCCAAGCCGCCCTCCGTCAGCGCCAGGACACGGGCCTGGGCCAAATCATCGACATCTCCCAGGCCGAAGCCACCACCGCCCATTTCGCCCACGCAATCACCGACTACGCCTGGAACGACCGAATCTCCGGCCCTGGCGGTGCAGATAAACAAATCTCCGGCCCTGGCGGAGCAGACAGACAAGCCTCCGGCAACGACCACCCCACCGCCGCTCCCCACAACACCTACCGCTGCGTCGACACACCATCCGGCGACGAACAATGGATCGCCATCGCCTGCTTCACCGATCCCCACTGGCAGTCCCTCGCCACCTTCATCGACGATCCCACCCTCACCAACCACCCCCCCTACCGCACCGCCCTCAAACGCTGGAAGCACCGCCACGACCTCGACACCTACTTAGACGTCTGGACCCGTGACAAAGACGCCCACCAACTCGCCGCCCAACTCCAAGCCGCCGGCGTCCCTGCCCAAGCCCTCATGTCCGCCGCCGATCTCGCCCACGATCCACAACTTCAAGAACGCAATTTCCTCACCCGCATCGACCACCCCCACATCGGCGAGCGACTCCACACTCAACCCTTTTTCACCTTCAACGGTCAGCGCTCCACCCTCCACCGTGCCGCCTCCACCCTTGGCCAAGACAACCAGTACGTGCTCCAGGATCTCCTTGGCCTCTCGCCGGACGAGTGCGCCACGTTGGAAGCAAACCACGTCATCGGAACCCGGTTCTTGGAGTGAGACGGCGCGTGCACGGCCTCACCCATCGCCCCACCCCGCAGCGGCTCCGCCAGCCCGCCATCTTCCTCATCCCCGCCAGCATCACCCTCGGCTGGCTCATCTATGTCCTCGCCACCTCCCAGCTCGACCGCGCCATCGACAACTGGGAATCCGGCGCCACCATGATTTTTGGCAGCTTCCTCGCGGGCGCCACCCCGGCAGGCGCGGGCGGCGTCGCCTTCCCCGTCTTCACCAAAGTCCTCGACACTTCGGCCCCCGTCGCGCGTACCTTCTCCCTCTCCATCCAGGCCATCGGCATGACTTGTGCCGCCATCATCATCCTCCTCGCCCACCGCCCCATCGAACCCCGCGTCATCGCTGCCGGCATCCCCGCCGGCCTGCTCGGCTTCTTCGCCGCTCTCCTTCTCCTGGGCGAACCGGAGAACACCTTCTGGCCCTCCAGCCTCTCCCCGGCCTTCATCAAAACCACTTTCACCATCGTCCTCGCCGCGATGGCTTTAATGATGTTCATGATGCTCCGACAACCCGACCTGGGCGGCGACCGCATCCCCCACTGGAACGGCCGCGTCTGGGGCGGCCTCATCCTCGCCGCCTTCCTCGGCGGCGCCATCACCGCCTTCACCGGCACCGGCGTCAACATCGTCGTCTTCCTCTTTGTCGTCGTCGCCGGGCTCCACCCCCACGTCGGCATCCCCACCAGCATCTGCATCATGGCCGCTATCTCCGTCGCCGGTTTCATCGCCCTTGCTCTCCTCGACGGCCAATTCGACATCGGGCTCAACCCCAGCGGCAGCCAAGTCATCAGTGTCGACAACCAACCCTTCGGTCCCGTCCAATCCTCCCGCTACGACCTCCTCGGCCTCTGGCTCGCCGCCGTCCCCATCGTCGTCTGGGGCGCCCCCCTCGGCACTTGGGTCGTCCACCGCCTCCATGAAGACCACCTCGTCAAATTCATCGGCACCCTCGCCGCCGTCGAAGTCATCTCCACTGCCGTCCTCGTCGACGACCTCCACACCGAACCCGCCCTCATCGCCTACGGCATCATTGGCCTCACCGTCGCCCTCAGCGGCATCGCCCTTCTCCGCCGCCATCGGCACAAGATCCTCTCGTTGCCTGACGACCTCGCCTTACCGGGGTAGCTCCGATCCAGCTCATTCAACGACAGAGGCCGCTCTCGGAGCGGCCTCTTCTCATTCCTCGGTGCCTGCCGCCCCTATCCCCGGGGCAGCCCCAACCCCCGCGTCGCGATGATGTTCCGATTGATCTCGCTGGTCCCCGCCGCAATGGTCAGCGGAATCGCATTCAGATACTCCAGCGGCATCCGACCGCCCAACGGGGCATACGGCTGACCCTCCGTCAGCATCCCCGCCAGCCCAAACATATTGATCGACCGCACCAACCGCTGATTCAGCTCCCCCCCGAACGACTTCGACATCGACGCCTCGTAGTTCGGCACCAAGTCCTGGCTCTGCATCCACGCCACCCGGTACGACAACAGCCGACCCATCGCGAACTCAATCTGCAGCTCCGCCAGCTTGTGCCGCACCGACGCCTTGTCCCCCAACCGACGACCTGCCATCGCATGCCCCTCCGGCAACGGCTTGCTCGCCAACGCGGTCAGATCCCCCAGCAACCGGATCCCCGCCACCACCCGCGCAATCCCCGACCGCTCAAAGTCCAGCGTCGTTGTCGCCACGTACCAGCCCCGGTTCTCCTCCCCCACCAACCACTTCGCCGGCACCCGCACATCCTCAAAGAACACCTCATTGAAGTGCGCCCGGTCCGCCATGTTGATCAGCGGCTGCACCGAGATCCCCGGCGTCTTCATGTCGACGACGAAGAACGAGATCCCCCGATGCTTCGCCGCATCCGGGTCCGTCCGCGCCAAAAAGAACATGTAGTCCGCGTGATGCGCCCCACTCGTCCAGATCTTCTGCCCGTTGATCACGTAGTCGTCCCCGTCGCGCACCGCCCGACACTGCAACGATGCCAAGTCCGACCCCGACCCCGGCTCACTGAACCCCTGGCACCAGACAATCTCCGCGTCCCGGATCTTGGGCAAGAAGAAGTCCCGCTGCTCTTCGCTGCCGTGCAGCATGAACGTCGGCCCCACTCGATCGACGCCCTGGTCGTAGATCGGCGCACGGTAGTAAGCCATCGTCTCGTTGAACATCGCCTGCCGGATCGGCCCCGCCTCGGCCCCGCCGAACTCTTTCGGCCAGCCCAACCCGCGCCAGCCGCGGTCGCCCAGCTTGCGAGAGAACTCGCGCGTGAAGTCCCAGCGCGCCCTATCCGTCGCCCCGTCCTCGGCGACGCCCTCCGGTGTCTCGGCCCAATCGGCCGGAATCTCTGCGTCGAGAAAATCCACCACCTCTTGCCGGAACGCCTCATCCTCAGCCGAAAAACGAAAATCCATTAGAGCCTCCCTTACAGCGCCGCGATCCTACCAGCCCACGTGTTCCGAAGCCTGCTCCAGGCGTCTGCGGCTGACGACGACCCATCGTCAGCTCAACAGCACCACGCGTGCGAGCTGCGCTTAGAGCCCGTATGTCGCGACCGCTTGCTTGCGCAGATCCTCCCGGAAGTCCGGATACGACACCGACACCAGCTCCTCCACCCGCTGCCGCACCGTCCTCCCCGACAGCGTCGCCACCCCCTGCTCCGTCACCACATAGTCCACGAACGTCCGCGGCACCGTCACCATCACTCCCGGCGGCAGACTCGCCACCACCCGCGACACCCGCTCCCCGTTCACCACCGACGACGACGGCAGCACGATGATCGAAGACCCACCCGCCGAGTAGCTGCCCGCCATCGCGAAGATCGTCTGCCCACCCGGCCCGCTCCACGTCTGCGTCCCCAACGTCTCCGCCGTCACCTGCCCCGTCGCATCGATCTGGAGAGCATTGTTGATCGCCTTGTAGTTGTCGTTCTGAACCAGCTTCCGCAAGTCGTCCGTATCGCAGAAGTCCCACAGCTCAATCTGAGGATGCATATGCCCCCGTCGCAACTCGTCCGCCGACATCTGCGCGAACCCGGAACCCACTGCCTTGTGCTGCGCCATCTGTTTCCGCGACCCGGTGATCACCCCCTCCTCGATCTTGTCGATTACCCCACCGCCGAACAGCTCCGTCTGCAGACCCAGCTCCTTGCGATTGCCCAAGAACACCGGCAGCGCCGCCGAGACATCGCCCAGGCCAATCTGCAAACAGTCCCCATCCGCGATCAACTCCTCCGCCACCAGCGTGCAGATCACCGCCGCCGCGTCCTCCACCTCCGGGTCCCGCGGCGCAATCGGCAACTCCCGGTCATCGGACGAATCATGATCGAACAACAAGTCCACCTCGGAGATGTGCAGGTAGTTGTCCCCCGCCGTCCGAATCAAGCGCTCATCGATCTCCGCGAACCAACGGTCGCAGACCTGTCGCATCGTCTTGTTGGCCCACAGCCCGCCACCGAAACTCAGGTAGCCGTTGTCGTCCGGCGGCGACATCGTCACCACTCCAATGTTCAACCGCGGCAGGAAGCGCAGCCAGTGCCCTCGCTCAAAGTTTCCCATCGGCAAGTACTCCGCCTCGCCCCCGTTCACCGCCCCCCGGTCCATTGCCGTCGTGAACCCCGTGTGCGGTCGGAACGACTCGCCCCCGCCGTCCGACAGCCAGTTGAACGGCGACATGTGATACTGCACCTCCACATCGCGGAGCCCGTTCCCGCTCGGCCCACCAGCTCGGCGGCCATGCAACGTCCGCGCGAACGTCATCGGCACGCTGTTCAGCATCCCCGTCCACAGCCGGTCGCCGGACTCCACCTCCCCCGCCGCCTCCTCCGCCGTCACCAACTTGTCCGCATACAGCGTGCGCCAACTCATCGCGTTCCCCCAATCTCGGGCCACCGTGCCGGGCCACTCACGACGGGCCACCCGTGCCGGGCAGCCTAGTCGTACCGACGCCCGCCCTGCCACCTCTATCCTCCTCAATCAAAGCGCCGTGCC